>SAMEA3663179__coassemble_114_pt1 | contig 19054 bp, 9 predicted proteins | sample SAMEA3663179__metabat2_low_PE_002 | metagenome-assembled genome bin SAMEA3663179 (sample SAMEA3663179) | pig gut metagenome | biome: pig gut; feature: pig-associated habitat; material: faeces | place: Denmark | collected 2012
GGCGGTGGCCGTCAGTCCTCGCTCATTCCGCCATCTCGCGGTCGAGGCGGTCGCGCCACAGATACTTGCGCGTTTCATGCACCACCACGCCATTGAGGCAGATGAGCGACAGCAGGTTGGGAATGGCCATGAGGGCGTTCATGCAGTCGGCTATGTTCCACACAATCGCAAGGTTCGCCACGCTGCCCACAAACACCGCCACGATGTAGAGCAGGCGGTAGGCCAGCGTCCAGCGCTTGCCCTTCAGATACTCCATGGCCCGCTCGCCATAATAGCTCCATCCGAGAATGGTGCTGAAGGCAAACGTGAGGAGGCCGAAGCTGAGGATGAATGGGCCCACCACGGGAATCTTGGCAAACGCCACCTTCGTTAGCTCCGCCCCGTTCTGATAGTCGATGTCGGGATAGGCCATGATGCTGCTCACAATGACCAGACCCGTGAGGGCGCAGATCACCACCGTGTCCCAAAAGGTGCCGGTCGACGACACCAGTGCCTGCCTCACGGGGTTCTTCGTGCGCGCCGCCGCCGCCACGATGGGCGCCGAGCCCAGTCCCGACTCGTTGCTAAACAGGCCGCGCGCTATGCCGTAGCGGGCCGCCATGATCACCGAGCCGCCCGCAAAGCCACCGCCCGCGGCTTCGGGCGAGAAGGCCGACCGCACAATGAGGCGCAGCGCCGGAACCACATAGCTGGCGTTGGCCTGCAATATGTAGACGCACCCCAGCACATAGAGCAGCGCCATGAGCGGCACCAGCATGCTACACACCTTCGAGATGCTGCTCACACCACCGATGATCACCGCCGCCGTGAGCAGCGTCAGCACCACGCCACACACCTCCGTGCCGATCCCATACGAGGCGTGCATAATGGTCGATATGGCGTTGGCCTGCACCGTGCAGCCTATGCCGAAGGCGGCCAAGGCGGTGAACACCGCAAACAGCACGCCCATCTTGCGCCAGCCCAAGCCGCGCTCCAAGGCATACATGGGGCCGCCCTGCATGCGTCCGCCCTCCGACCTCACACGGTATTTTATGGCGAGCAGCGCCTCAGCGTATTTCGTGGAGATGCCAAACACGCCCGTCAGCCAGCACCAGAACACCGCGCCCGGACCGCCCAGCGCCACCGCCGTGGCCACACCGATGATGTTGCCCGTGCCGATGGTGGCGGCAAGCGCCGTGGCCAATGCGCCAAACTGCGACACGTCGCCCTGCTGCGACGAGTCGCGCTGAACCGACAGGCGGATGGCGGTGAGCAACTTGCGTTGTGGAAACCGCAGGCGGATGGTGAGAAAAACATGGGTGCCGAGGAGCAGGATGATCATGGGCCAGCCCCAGAGCCACGCGCTCAGCGTGGCGAAGAATGTGGTTGCATTTTCCATGGGCGATGTGTGTGTTGTTGTGGCCTTGCGGCTTTCAAAATGATGTCTATGCCATGGGGTGTGTGGCAAAATGCTTGTAAAACTGCCGCAAAGGTAGCAAAATAAAGTTAAACAACCGCAATAAGTGGAAAAAAGTTTATCAAAATATTTGGTGAAAAACATGTGTCGCTTTTTGGGGCGAAATAGCGAGCGAAAAAGCGGAATGGAAGGGGTGAAACGCCGAAAATGGAGAGCCGACCGTGGCGTTGGGCATCTTTCGACCCACGATAGCTTAGCTTTCGAGCCTCGAAAGGTAAGTCGTCGAGGTGCGAAAGGCCATGTATCGAGGTGCGAAAGATGGCCTTTCGCAGTGGGGAATGTGGAGTGTGAAATGCTGGATGGAGCCTTCTTGCGATAAGTATCTGAATGTTAGGCGGTTACAAAAATGCGCGAGAATGGCGTATTTCGAGGCGAGTCATGGCTCGGCTACAAAAACAGTGTAGATTGGGGGGAGGAATGTTGAGAATGTTGAACGGCAAATGTCGTTCCACACGCCACATTGCCGCTCAGCCTTCGGCCTGCTTGCCCTCCTTGGCCCACTTCTGATATTGCGAGGGCGTTGTGCCGATAATCTTGCGGAAAGCCGCAACGAAGCTCGAGGCCGTCTTGTAGCCCAGCTGCTCGTAGATGGCCTGGATGGTCATGTTGCCATAGTGGGCCGTGTCGCTCAGGCGGCGGCACGCCTCGCGTATGCGAAACTCGTTGAGGTAGGTCTTGAAGTTCTTGCCGTAGGTGTCGTTGATCACCATCGACACATACTTGGTGTTGGAGTCGACCATCTTCGCCAGCATGGCGAGGCTAAAGTCCTCACGGCTTATCACGCTCACGTCCTCCAGCACGCTGTTAACCTTCTCCAGCAACCGTGTGGCCTGCTCCTCGCTCAGGCCGACGGCGCTGGGCGCCGGGGCTGTCCCGGCGTCGTAGCCTATGGCGTCGTGACGTTCCGTGGGGCGCTCCGTGGCCGTGGCGTCGGCCTCCATGGGAGCGCTGGGCGCGGCGATCGCCACCTCTTGCTCCACGGCCTTCAGATATTGCTTGCGCAAATGCTGCACGTTGTCGTTCTGGCGCATCAACTCCTCGTTCTTGTCGACCAGTAGTCTTTGCGATTCGAGCAGGTGGTGCGTGCGGCGGCGCAACTTGAGGTAGAGCACCACGATGATCGTTCCAAAGGCCACAAACAGGCCCACCACCACCGTGAGCCAAGAGTTGCGGCGCGTCAGGCCGCCGATGATGGCGGTGGTTTGTCGGTTCTCATAGTCGAAGAGCCCGTTGAGCGCCGCGTTCATGCGCTGATGGCCAAACACCGAGTCGTTGAGCTCCAGATACCGCTTCTTATATATGTCGGCCGTGGCTGAGTCGCCTATCTGCCGGTAGGCCACAAAGATATCCTGGCAGACCGATATCTCGCCCTGGAGGTCGCGGTCCTTGTGGGCGATGTCGTAGCTGCGCTTATATTCGCTGATGGCGCGGGCATATTGCTTCTGCCTAAAGAGGATGTCGCCCATTTCCTGGTGGGCAAGCGCCTCGTAGCGCGGTCCCAGGTCTCCGGTCTCCACCAGTTTCAATGCCTGCTGCTGATAGAACAGGGCCGGGCCATAGCTGCCCTCGGTCTTTGCGATGAAGCTCTTGTTGGCCAAGGCATAGTAGTGGTTGAGCGGGGTGTTGGGGTATGGCAGTTCCATCTGCACCTTGTACCATTGGCGTGCCTCCTGCGGATCGCCCTTCAGGCAGCACACCTGCGTGAGGTTGATGGCCAGTTTGAGCTCTATGTCGGTGTTGCGGTCCTCCCGCGCCATCTTATACACCTTTTTAAAATAGTGCTCCGCGCGGTCGTAGTCGCTCATGTAGGCATACACGTTGCCAATGTTGCCGAGACACCTGAGCTGCGTTTGCCGGTCCTCGTCGGCCTGCGCGGCCTCCAAAGCCTGCGTGTAGAGCGACAGCGCCTCCGAAAACTGCTCGTTTTGGAAGTATTGGTCGGCCTTCGCTTTCAGCTTCAAGCCGTTGTCCGGTTCTCTCTCTATGGCCCTTGCTCCGAGGGAAAGCAGAAGCATGAGTAATGGCAATATGCAGCAGATGAGCCCCTGCAATCGGGTGGCCCTTGTATGGTGGAAGGTGTAAATTTGATACATAAACATGCTACAAAGTTACTATTTTTCTCCAATATAGCCATTATTTTCTCTATTTTCTTGAAAATATAGATAATGCGGTGACAAAAAAGACAGATTTCGATTAGGTTTCACTTTATCTTTGCAGCGTGATTCTCACAAGTCGTAACAACAATTATTAATCATTAAGCGTATGAGAAGGAGAATGTATTTCTTGGCTTTGCTATTCACGCTTTTGGGAGCCTTGCCGCTTTCGCTCTCGGCCCAGGATGGGTTGGAAGTGCAAAAGCGGCTATTGGCGTCTCCACACCAGCCGATAGCAAAGTCCGCTCCATTGAAGGCGGAAGCGAAGAGCATCCCCTACAATGAGAATTTCAACGACACGGTGTCGTGGAAAGATTGGTCGCAGATCAACAACCAGACGTGGCTCTCTGCCAACGATCAGGATGTTTGGCAGCGCTACGAGTGGGGCGGCCCCGATTATAAGGGCAGTGCAACGGTGTATCAAAACCATGGCGTGGGCCTCAACACGTGGCTCATCTCTCCGGCGTTGAGCCTCAAGGAAGGCATGACCTACCGCGTGTCGTTCTGGTTCCAGAGTTGGTTTGCGCCTGTTCACCACGTCTACCTGCTCACGTCGCCCACCGACACTGTGGCGGGCCGCATCAAGGTGCTCGACATCGTGAAGGACGCCTCTACCACCGACAATTTCCGTGCCGATGTGGGGATACAAGCCGATGGCACCTATTACCTCGCCTTCTGCGACAACACGCCGTATCGCGAAAATGGTACGGCTTTGCGCTATTCGGCCGCGATCGACAATGTAAAGGTGGAAGTCGTGAGCAACAATGCGCTGCCTACCGCTCCCATGGCACTTACGCAGGTGCCGGGTGAGAATGGAGCCACTTCCATGTCGCTCAAATGGAAAAACCCGACACGAAGCAAGAAGGGCGAACAGCTCGACTTCCTCAACTATGCGAAGATCTTCAAGGACGGAAAAGACTCCGTTGTCATCACCGACAATGTGCTGCCGGGTGCTCAGATGGAGTGGACCGATCCCAATCCCACACCGGGCAAGCATACCTATAGCGTGCTCGTGGGCAACTCTACGGGCGACGGCGACGCCGCCACGCTGAATACTTATATTGGTGTCGACAAGGCAGGCGCACCCGAGAACCTCTCGGTCGACTACGACGCCGACGCCGAGATTGTAACCCTCGACTGGGACACGCCGCATTTCGGCATGAAGGGCGGTTGGTTTGATGCCTCAGGCATTTCCTATCGTGTGGTTCGCCAACCGGGCAACAAGGTGCTGGCAAACAATCTCACGACAAACGAATTTGAAGACGACGACCTCGACAACTACGGCAACTACTACTACGAGGTGACCACGCGCACCAACGCTGGCCTCGGTGGCACCGCCGTTTCAAGCAGTTTCCTGGCTGGAAATGTTGCCTCATTGCCCGTTGTGCAAAATTGGGAAGACAGTACGACCTATGCCGCTTGGCAGATAGTGGACAACAATGCAGATGGCAGCACACTTGCAGTCGACCATTCTAATGGCTATGACAGTCCGTCGGCCATTGGTTGGCACTTCGTTGGGCAGAATGTTGACAAAACCAAGGATGAGACGCTTTATGCTCCTCCTGTAGAACTTGTTGCTGGAAAGAAATATAAGGTGTCGTGCGTAGTTAGCAACACTCCTAATTACACATTCTCGCTCGACATCACCTATGGCACTGAGGCTGCTCAGGCTGCCCAGACCAACACGATCCACAGCTACAGCGGAGTTTCTTCGGGTGGCTCGTATGCCCAGATCGAAGAAACCTTCGAGGTGAGCAAGTCGGGACGTTACTATCTCGCTTGGTGGCTCCACGACACGGAGTCGAACTATGTTTACTTCGACGACTTCCGCATCGAGGAGTTGCTCGACAACAACCTCGAGGCCACAAGTGTGCGCAATCTCAACAACACACCCTCCGCTGGCGATAAGATTAGCACCGGCGTGGTGTATACCAACCGTGGCACCACGAGCGCCAAGTCGTTCACCGTGCAGTTGCTCGACAACGACAACAACGTGCTGGGCTCGTCGACCGTGCGACGCCCGCTTGCTGCCGGCGCTACCGGTACCGCCAACATTGCATGGACCGTGCCCGATGTGGAAGGTACCTTTGCCGTTCGCGGTAAGGTGCTCATGAGTGGCGACGAGTGTGCCAACGACGATGAGACAGTGCCCGTTTACCTCAATGTGCAGGGTGAGGGGCTGCGCGCCGTGACCATCGGCACCTCATCTGATGTGTCAGAAAATGTGCCTTTCAAGTACTATGGGCGCATCGTCAGCGAAAGTGTTTACAAGGCCGAAGATTTCCAAGGCATGGCCGGAAACATCGACTCACTGTCGTTCAAGGTGCGTATGGGTATGGAGCGCGACTTCCTCAACGTTCCGTTCAAAATTTTTGTGGCCAACACCGACCAGCCCGATCTCAACACGGGTTGGATTCAGCCTACATCGATGACCAAAGTGTTTGATGGCAACATCGACCTGAAGACCGGCGTTTACGACCTCACCATTCCTTTCAGCGAGCCGTTCTGCTACACTGGTGGCAACCTGGCTGTGCTTGTGGTGGGTCCTGAGGACGGGACGCTCTTCTCGCAGGAAGGTGGCGGCATGGGCGCTTACGTCTCCGAATATGGATGGGGTGCCTCTCGTACCTATGTTAGTCTTTCTATGGCTCCTGCACCCGATTTGAATGCTCTCAATAATGAAGTGGGCAGCTACTTCAGTTACGTGCCCAACGCCACATTCTTCTTCAACCCGTCTAATTGCGGTTCGCTCACAGGTACCGTCACCGATGCGGAAGGCAATCCCGTGAAGGGTGCTACGGTGTCGGGCGGCGAGTACAGTGGATTCAAAAACATCAAGACCACGACCGATGCCGAGGGTAAGTACTTCATCAAGTATTTCCCGGCTCAGACCTATGGCACGCAGATTTCAGCCACGGCCAAGGCCTACAGCGATTTCAGCGATTATGCCACGATTGCAGAAGGCGACACCACTACGCTCAACATCACGATGAAGAAGTGTGCCGTGGTGCGTTTGTCGGGTAAGGTAACCAGTGCCACCGACAATGCCACACCGGTGCCAGGTGCAACCATTGCCATCTCGGGCGACAACGATCTCACCACTACCACCGATGCCGAGGGCGGCTACTCTCTCAGCGGTGTGTATGCCCAGAAGAACTACACCATCAAGGTGACGGCTCCTGGCTATGAGGTGTACGACTATTATGGCGGCTATCCCGTCATCTTTGATAGCGCCGACGACAGCACTGCCACATTCGACATTAACCTGACCCCGACCACGGCTGCGCCTTATAGCGCCGAAGCCGTCGATGAGGGCAACAAGGCCGTCGTTACATGGCAGAAGCCGATCGAGAACATTACGCTCACCAAGACTTCTGACAAGGTGGTGGGGCAGTTTGGCGGTGCTTACAATATGTACATCGGCCACAGATACACCTCTGCCGAACTGAAGACTCTTGGAGTAGACAGTCTCTATTACATCAAGGCCGTCAAGCTTGTGCCTATGGCTTCGTCTACCTTCGAACTGGCCATCTGGCAAGGTGAGGAGGGCAACGAGGAGCGTGTGTACGCTCAGAAGTTTACGCCAGAGAAGTATGGCGCATGGGTTACCGTCGATCTCTCTCAACCCATCAAGGTTGATACGGAGAAGAGCCTCGTCGTGGGTTACACCGTGGAGTCAAACGTAGGCGCTTATCCTGTCGGATTCGATGCCGGTCCTGTCGCCGACGGTGGCGACTGCCTCTTCGACCTCACCATGAACAAGTGGTCGACGGCGCGCGAACAGCTATCTTCGATGAACTACAACTGGGCCATCAAGGCCGTGCTGGGTAACGACAACAACGCTCGCGAGGTGGCTTGGGCCACTGCCCCACAGAGTGAGGCCAAGGTGGCAAGCGCTTACAATGTCATCCCTCTCGACTCAGTGCCTGCACGTCTGCTCACGGAGGCTCCTGCAGCACTGGCCACACACTATGGTGTTAAGATGCTCTCTGCAGCCGTTCGCCCGCTGGCTCCCGCCAAGGCTGAGGCCATCAATAAGATCAAGGGATACAATGTTTATCGCCTTGAGCCGGGGCAGGAATCGCAGACATGGAACTGGACACTGCTCAACAGTGAGCCTGTGACTACTCTTAGCTACACCGATGCAGCTTGGGATTCGCTCGAGAACAAGCCTTATCGCTATGCCGTGCGCTCGTTCTATGGCAATCCAAACACTTGGGGCGATGGCGTGCTTAGCGATGCCACATTCACCGATGGTGTAGACAAGGGCCGTTATGGCACACTCACCGTCACGGTCAATGCCGACATGGGCGACGCCGAAGGGGCTACTGTGCGCCTCTCTGACAGCAACAAGGTGCTCAGCGCCAAGGTGGCAGGTGGAAAGGCTACGTTCAGCAATGTGCGTTTCGCCAACTACAAGCTCTCTGTGCTGAAGCCGCTCTACGACTACTACACGAAGGAGATCAGCGTGTCTGCCAAGGATGCTGCCGACACCGTGACTCTCGCCTTCCATTCGAAGGCTCCTGAGACGCTTAACGCTACCGATTACATCAGTGAGGCTCGACTCAACTGGGAGGCCCCCACAGCCGCTGCCACGGCTTACCTCACGGCGTCCAATGACACGATTGGCAACGCTTTTGGCCTCAATGCGGGCACCGAGTACATCTGCGGACAGATGATCGCGCCCAGCAAGATGGAAGCCTATGCTTACAACGACTTCTACATCGACCGCATCGAGTTTTACGCCAATGCTGCCACAACCTATTCGCCGCTCCTCTGGGAAGGCCCCGACGCCGACCACACGGTTCAGGTGTTCCGTAAGGATTACACCGTGTCGGAGGACGAGGTGGGAACATGGACAGGCCTCACACTCGAAAAGCCGATCAAGATCGATCCGTCAAAGACCTACTATGTGGGCTATGCCGTAACTTCGAAGACGGACGAATACCCCATGGCTGTCGACGATAATGGCTATCCTGCAGAGGGTGGTTGCTACATGTATGGTTGGGATCAGATGAATACCAGATACGGTTGGTATTTTGTGCAAACCGTTGGCAACTGGATGATTCGCGCACACATCACCGACACGCCCGATTCTGCAAAGGCTAAGCTGGGCGATGTGGCCTACAACCTCTATCGCATGAAGGCCGACGACGCTGCCAACGTAGCCGCTTGGACGAAGGTGAACGCCGCGCCGATCGCGTCGACCTACTATACAGACGCCACTTGGAACGACCTCGCCGACAACACCGACTACCGCTACGCCGTGAAGAGCGTGTTCTTCGACAACACGGAGTCGGCTGCCACCTTCGGCAAGGTGATGAACAAGGGCGCACTGGCACTGCTCACCGCCAAGGTTCAGACCAACAACAACCTCTCGGCTGCAGGCGCCGTGGTGCGTCTCCACGCTGGCTCGCTCAACTACAAGGCTGTTGTGGGCAGCGACGGCATGGCTGTAGTTCCCGAAGTGGTGAAGGGCAATGGATACGAGATCACTGTGGTCAAGGAAGGCTACGACACCCTGAAGGTTGTGAGCGACATTGTCAGCACTTTCGATACCCTCACCTTCCAGCTTGCTGAAGTGAAGCCCGCTCCTGTGGGACTGACTGTTCAGACTGCCGCCGACAATGCTTCGGTTAACATCAACTGGCTTGCTCCGGGCTCTTATGTGCCCAAGGAGGGATGGGCCTACTGGGATACCAACGAACCTTATGGTGGCTTTGGTACCTCTACCGGCACAGGATCTGTGGGTCAGCTCTACACGCCCGCCGACCAGGTCGAGAAGGGCATGAAGGGTCTCGACATCACCAAGATTGCCTTCTTTACCTCCGATCCGAGCAACAACCCCGTGCTCGATGGTGCACACTGGACGGTGAACATCTGGCGCAAGACCAATGGCGACAACTTCGAGGAGGTTTACTCGCAAGAGGTTGAAAACGCAAAGAAACCGGCTTGGAACGAGGTTGCTCTCAACACGCCTTACCATGTGAGCGGCGATGAGACGCTGCTCATCGGATACACCTTCTACGGTTCTGGATCGCCCTTCGGCATCGACGCCGGTCCGGTCGTAACAGGAAAGACCGACTGGGCCAACTTTGGCCAGGGGTGGACCAGCCTGGCAAGCGCTGTGAGCGGATTCAACTACAACCTTCTCGTTCACACCTATCTCGAGAAGGCTGAGTCGGCTTCGACGGCCGTTGCTCCCGCTATTGCTCCCGCCGAGAAGATCGGTGGAGAGGCAGCCATCGCAGGTGGCATCTGTCCGATGAAGAAGGCCGTGGCCGCCAAGGCTGCCGCCAATCATCTGCGCCTCGCCTACGCTTATCCCGTGAAGGGTTACCTCGTGTATCGTGTTGCCGCTGGCGACGAGAACGACGAGAGCCGCTGGACGGCACTCACCGCATCGCCTATCAACGCCACATCGTTTGTCGACGATGCTTGGAAGAGCGTGGAGCCCGGCAAGCAGTATCTGTGGGCTGTGAAGGCCGCCTACGTGAGCGGCACCTCAGAGGCCGCATTCACCGAGACGCTCAACAGCGACGGTACGCTGGGTGTGGACGACATCACGACCAATGGCTTCAGCGTGAGCAAGATTGCAGACGGCACCTTCGAGGTAACCGTTCCTGTGGCAGCTACGCTCACCGTAACCTCTGTTGCGGGTGCCGAGGTCTACAGCGGATCGCTCGAGGCTGGCAAGAACGTTGTGAGAATCTACGCCCCGCAGGGCATCTACCTCTTCGGCGCCACCGCCACGGGCTTCCACCAGGTGAAGAAAGTGGTGGTTAAGTAATCGATAGGTTTACTCTCAATAGGCAATGGAACCGGAACCTCGCCTTCGTGCGGGGTTCACGGTCCCATTTTTCAGTAAAGATCCAATCTCCTTATTTTAATCTCTATGAAAAGGAAATTAACAACCCTTCTCCTCGCCCTGCTTGCGATGGTTCCGGCCTTGGCCGACGACCTCTCGCTGGGCTATTGCGATGGGCAGCAGGTCGACGAGTATGCCTTCAACAACACGCTGAGTGCGCCCTTGCGTGTGCTCAGCGAGATCGTGAGGCGCAAAGTGCTCGTCGAGGAGTTTACCGGTCAGCAATGCTCCAACTGTCCTGCCGGTAGAACCAACATAGAGGAAGGTATGAAGGACGAGGACCATTATGTGATGATAGCCCACCACACGGGCTACGGCACCGTGAGCCTCTCGACCGACGCCCCCCCTACGCCACCTACACCACCACGCTCGACGCCTCTTGGAAGCCCGAGAACATGGAGATCGTGGCCTTCGTGGCCAACTACGATGAAACCAACTGCACCAACTGCACGGTGTATAACGCCGAGGGGTGCGCGCTTGAGGGCAACGATATGGTGGACGGCATCAGCACACCGGAGGTGGCTTCCTCTGCTACGATACAGGCCGTGTACGACCTGCAGGGCGCTCGTCTTGGCGCGATGCGCCGTGGCGTCAACATTGTGAAGTTCAACAACGGCTCAGTTAGAAAAATAATAATCAAATAATAGACAACGATGAGGAAATTTACAAAACATGTTTTCAGCGTACTTGCGTCAGGCCTACTGCTGCTTGCTCCTGCAAACCTCTCAGCCGTGCCCGCTTATCCAGGTAAGATGAAAGTGAAGCAGGCCGACGGCTCTGTGCTGACCATTCAGCTTGTGGGCGACGAGTATGGCCACATGACAACCACGGCCGATGGCTATCCGCTGATCTTCAACATCTCGACACGCAACTATGAGTATGCCGTGGAGGATGCCAACGGACTGAAGGCGAGTGGCATGGCGGCTACCGAGGAAGGCCTACGCACCGCCGACGCCCGCAAACTGCTGGCCTCGGTCGACAAGCAGAAGGTGATGAAGGCGTTTGCCACCCAGTGGACCCAGACGCGCGCTGAGGTCGCCAACGCCCGCAAGGCCACGCTGCAAGCCAAGGCGCCCGCTCGCGTGGTGCGCATCAACGATGTGCCAACCATGGGCAAGCATGATGTGTTGGTGATTCTTGTGCAGTTTGCCGACACCAAATTCACCGACAACAACGTGATGACCGACCCGGTCGACTACTACGACCGCTTCTTCCACGAGGAGGGATTCTCGGAACATGGCGCAAAGGGATCGGCCTACGATTACTATCGCTTCGCCTCCAAGAACCAGTATGACCCGCAGTTTAAGGTTTACGGACCGGTAACTGTGAGCGGCAAGGCGAGCGACTATGCTGGGTCGAACGGCTCGGCCCTGACCTATAAGATGATACAGGAGGCCGTGCCCCTCGTAAACAGTCAGTATGACGTGGACTTCAGCACCTTCGACACCGACGGGGATGGTGCGGCCGACAATGTCTACTGCATCTATGCGGGCTATGGTCAGGCCGACTCGGGCAACACCAGCACCATCTGGCCCCACAGTTCCAACCTCGACCTGGGCACGGGCCGCGACCGCTCGTTCCTTGTGGACGGCGTGAAGATCGACCGCTACACCGTGTCGCAGGAGGTGAACGGACAGTCGCATGTGCCTGTGGGCATTGGCACCTTTGTGCATGAGTTTGGACATGTGCTGGGATTGGCCGACCACTACAACAATGGGTCGACAGCCTCCATGGGCTATACCAACAACGTGGGCAACTGGGACCTGATGGCGAGCGGTTCGTATAACGACGACCAAAACTGCCCGCCCACCTACTCGGCCTTCGAGCGCTACAGCCTCGGATGGGAAACGCCCGTGGAGCTCACGGCCACGGCCGACAGCCTCGTGACACTCTCGCCTTACACCGATGACGGACAATGCTACCGCGTGTCGGTGCCCAATGAGAAGGGCGAGTATTTCCTCATCGAGAACCGTCAGCAGAAATCGTGGGACACATACCTTCCCGGCCATGGCGTTCTGGTGTGGCATATCGACGAGGACCAGAGCGTGTGGGACAAAAACCAGCCCAACGCCGACGCCAACCACCAGCATGTGGATATTGTGGAGGCGGGCCGCACCATGTCGTCGACCGGATTGCCGACCGATCCCTTCCCCGGCGCCCGCGACGTGAGGAGCTTCAACTTCACCGACTGGAGCGGACGGTCTACCTTCGGCTTCGACTGGGTGGATGAGGCCGCCGACGGCCATGCCTCTTTCATCCTCTCCAATTCGGCCTATCGCTTGCCTTCGCCCGAGGTGACGGTGGATAGCCTCATGGGCACCTCGGCCCGCGTGGCGTGGGGCGAGACACCCCTGGCCAAGACTTACGACGTGATGGTCTACCAAGGCGGCACCAAGGTCGACTCGGTGAAGGCCGCAGCGCCGGGCAGCACCCTCTTCCATGGCTTGGAGCCCGAGACCACCTATTCGGCCCGTGTGGTGGCCACGCTCTCCACGGTAAAATCCGACACCGCGAGCGTGGAGTTTACCACCCTGCCGCGCCAGATGGAGGAGTGGAAGCCCGAGGCGCTTGCCGCCACCGACGTGACGGGCACCTCGTTTACGGCCCATTGGAAGGCGGTGCCCGAGGCCGACGGCTACGACGTGTCGCTGTTTACCCGCACCCACGACGGGCACGGCAAGATGGGCACAGGCTTCGACGACTTTACCACCTCTGTGCCCAACCTGCCTGAGGGATGGAGCCTTACGGCCAAGCAGGGCCGTAACGACAAGACCTTTGGCGAGGCTGCACCCGCCATCAGGTTGCGTGCCGATAGCGCCAACCTCGTGGTGGCCATACCGGGCAACAGCATCGACTCGCTGCGCTTTTGGCACTTCGAGAGTACGGATGGCCTCATCCTGAATGTCGACAAGTATGCCGATGGCGCTTGGAGCAACCTGTGGCAGTTTGCGTCCGACGAGAAGGCATGGCGCACCGAACAGGTCTATGTGGGCGGCGCCGACAGCCTGCGCATCGTGCTAACACGCGCTGAGGGCAAGACGGGTGGCTATGTGCTGCTCGACGATGTTTACCTGTCGTATCTCTTCGACCAGTTTACGTGGAAGCAGACCTTCGCCACCACCGAGACGGGCAGCGACGCCTTCCGTGTGGCCGACGACGGAACCACGCTGAGCTACACGGTGGCCGGCCTGTCGCCCGATGAGGTTTACGGCTATAGCGTGCAGGCGCATCTTGGCGATCGGCTGTCGCTCATGTCGGATACCATCAGCGTCGACACAATGAGCGTTCCTAACGGCATCCATGTGGTTGACGCGGCTTCGCAGCCCATGGCCGTCTACGACCTGCAAGGTCGCCGCGTGGCCACGCTCACAGCTGGAGCGAACGCGGCCGCCGTGCTGCCCAAGGGCATTTATGTGGTGCGCGGCAAGAAGATTGTGGTGAAATAAGCCCTCCAATCATTCATTATTCAGCCCCAACGAATAGGCGCCAATGGTGCCTGTGCGTTGGGGCTTACGGTTAAATTTTGCACGGGGGCTATTTTCTTTTTCGTTTGTTTTGTTTTAAGTTCTTTTCTATTTATCTTTGCAGCAACCAATCGCTAAAACAATCGAATAGACAGGCAAAGAACGTCGCATTCAGACATAACACCATACAACAACCATGACACGACAATACCTATTGGGCTTCGACGTGGGGAGCAGCAGCGTCAAGGCATCGCTCGTCGATATCGATAGTGGCCAGTGCGCCGCATCAGCCTTCTACCCCGAGACCGAAGCGCCCATCAAGGCCGTAAAGTCCGGATGGGCCGAGCAAGACCCCAACATGTGGTGGGAAAACGCAAAGCGAGCCCTCGCCACCATTATGGGCCAAACGGCATGCAAGGGCTCTGACATAAGGGCCATCGGCATTTCCTACCAAATGCACGGACTGGTATGCGTAGACCGCAACCTCAACCCGTTGCGCGACAGCATCATCTGGTGCGACTCGCGAGCCATTCGCTATGGAGAGCAAGCGTTCGACAGGCTCGGAGCCGACTATTGCCTGAGCCACCTGCTCAACTCGCCCGGCAATTTTACCGCGGCCAAGTTGGCGTGGGTGCGTAGCAACGAGCCGCAATGCTTCGAGCGCATCTACAAGATCCTGCTGCCTGGCGACTACCTCGCCATGAGGTTGAGCGGAGAGCCATGCACCACCATCAGCGGACTATCGGAGGGCATATTCTGGGATTTCAAGGAGCGAAAGGTGTCGCAACCGTTGCTCGATGAGTTCGGCATAAGCCAAAGCCTCATACCCCATGTGGTACCAACCTTTGGCATACAGGGCAGGGTGACGGCACAGGCCGCCGCCGAGACTGGGCTGGCCGAGGGAACCCCCATCGCCTATAGGGCAGGCGACCAGCCCAACAACGCGCTCTCGCTCAATGTGCTCAACCCCGGAGAGATTGCCGCCACGGCCGGCACATCGGGCGTGGTGTATGGCGTGCTGGGAAAGGTCGACTACGACCCGAAGAGTAGGGTGGGAACCTTCGCGCACGTCAACTACACACCGTCGACCACAAGGCTCGGCGTGCTGCTCTGTGTAAATGGAACAGGATGTCTCAACTCATGGATTCATCGCAATATGGCACCCGACCTGACGTATCCGGAGATGAACCAACTGGCCAGCATGGCACCCATTGGAAGCGATGGCGTGACCATCATTCCCTTTGGCAACGGAGCGGAGCGTGTGCTCGAAAACCAGGAGACGGGATGCGACATACAGGGAATCAACTTCAACAAGCACAATCGTTCCCACATCATACGTGCAGCACAGGAGGGAATCGTGTTCTCGTTCTGCTATGGCATGGAGATTATGAGAGGCATGGGAATGAACATCAAGAAGATTAACGCCGGAAACGCCAACATGTTCCTCAGTCCGCTCTTCAGGCAAACACTTGCCAGCACCACCGGGGCAACCATCAATCTCTACCAAACCGACGGAAGCGTGGGAGCGGCAAAGGGCGCTGGCATGGGATGTGGCATTTACAAAGACAGCAACGAGGCTTTCGCCACGCTCAAGAAGCTACACGTGGTGGAACCAGAGGCCAACAAGGAAAGCCTGTACCAAGAAGCGTACGGGCGATGGAAAGAAGCACTTGACAACAAACTTGACAACAAACTTAACAACAAACTAAGTTAATTTTAAAACAATTATGGCAAAAGAGTTTTTTCCCCAAATAGGTGTCATCCCATTTGAGGGCCCCGAAAGCAAGAATGTAATGGCCTTTCATTACTACCAGCCAGAGAAGGTGGTGATGGGCAAGAAGATGAAAGACTGGCTCAAGTTTGCAATGGCCTGGTGGCACACTCTCGGACCGGCATCGGGCGACCAGTTTGGTGGCGCCACACGAAGCTACGAGTGGGACAAGGCCGACAACGCCCTGCAGAGAGCCAAGGATAAGATGGATGCCGGATTCGAAATCATGCAAAAGCTCGGCATTGAGTATTTCTGCTTCCATGATGTGGACCTCATCGATCCCGCCGACGATATCGACGAGTATGAGGCCAACATGAAGGCCATCACCGATTATGCCCTCCAAAAGATGGAGGCAACCAACATCAAGTTGCTTTGGGGAACGGCCAACGTGTTTAGCCACAAGCGCTACATGAATGGAGCCGCTACCAACCCCGACTTTGGCGTGGTGGCGAGAGCCGCCGTGCAGATCAAGAACGCCATCGACGCCACCATCAAGCTTGGAGGTGCCAACTATGTGTTCTGGGGTGGACGCGAGGGGTACATGTCGCTGCTCAACACCGACCAGAAACGTGAAAAGCAGCATCTCGCACAGATGCTCACCTTGGCACGCGACTACGCTCGCGCCAAGGGATTCGAGGGCACCTTCCTCATTGAGCCGAAGCCTATGGAACCCACCAAGCACCAGTATGACGTCGACGTGGAAACCGTAGTGGGATTCTTGCGTGCACACGGCCTCGACAAGGATTTCAAGGTGAACATCGAGGTGAACCACGCCACACTCGCCGGACACACTTTCGAGCATGAGCTCGCCGTGGCTGTCGACAACGGCATGCTCGGATCGATCGACGCCAACAGAGGCGACGCGCAAAACGGATGGGACACCGACCAGTTCCCCATCGACAACTATGAGCTCACGCAGGCCATGATGCAAATCATACGCAACGGTGGACTCGGCAATGGCGGTTCCAACTTCGACGCTAAGTTGAGACGCAACAGCACCGATCCGGAGGACATCTTCATTGCCCACATCTCGGGCATGGACGCCATGGCCCGCGCCCTCGAGAACGCCGCCGCCATACTCACCGAGAGCCAGCTGCCCGCCATGCTTAAGGAGCGCTACGCCAGCTTCGACCAAGGAGAGGGCAAGCAATTTGAAGAGGGGAAACTCAACCTCGAGCAACTCGTAGATTACGCCAAGAAGAACGGTGAGCCGAAGCAAACGAGCGGCAAGCAAGAGAAATACGAAACCATCGTTGCGCTCTATGCCAAGTAAACCCTAAGAAAGCAACGATGGCGCCGCGCATATCGTAGCGCCAATCAACCCAAACCCAAAAGGACCAAGCCTCCCCAGGCCTGGTCCTTTTTTGCTATAAGCCCGCACCTGCTGTGGGTGCTCCGTGGGGGCACATCAATAGCCGTGGAAGCGTAGCATTTGCTGGGCCATTGGGTCGCCGGCGTTGGCGGCTTTGCGCAAGAGCCGGAGGCCCTTGGAGGTGTCGGTGGGGCCGCCGCGCCCTTCAAGGAGCACGAGGCCGTAGAGGGCGTCGCCCAGGGTGAAGCCGAAGTAGGCCACACGTTCCAGTAGGCGGCGGGCACGATGCTCGTCGTCGTTCGAGTTGTTGTGTAGCAACAGGTGGGCGAGGTTGCAAGAGGCTTGGGCATAGTTGGCACCCATGTAGCGTGCGCCTTCTCCTTCCCACTTGCGGTGCTTGATGTAACGCATGTAATAGCTGATGGCCCATCGCTTGTTCTCGCGGCCGTATTGCGCATAATAGTGCATGTGGCCCAACCAGAGGAGCGACTCGTCGCAATGGTCCTCGCTCCGTTTGAACCAATCGTAAGCCTTATCGTAGTTGGGTTTCACCTGGTGGCCCATCACAAGGAACAGGGCCTTCATGTTCATGGCCAAGTATTGGCCCTCCTCGGCGGCCTTCGAGAAATAGCGATACGCCTGCTGGCCATACCAATTGGGGGAGTGACTGCCCGGAAGATCGGCTATCTCGTAATCGTCGTAGTTTACGTAGCACTCGTTGTAGAGGCAGGCCAGCCATAGGTGCGTGTCGCGCCAATGGGGCGTGAAATGGTCGCTTACGGCCACCACCAACTCGTGGGCCGACCGCAGGTTGTGGTATTCTGTTTCGAATGTCACGTCGTCCTCGTCGATTTCTTCGTCATCTTCGTACTCGTCGTCCTCGTCAATTTCGTCGTCATCTTCGTACTCGTCGTCTTCGTCGATTTCGTCGCAATCCTCATCCTCGTCGGTTTCGTCGCAGTCGTCTTGGCTCTCCTCATCCTCCAAGTCGTCCTCGTCCTCGCAGTCGTCGGTTTCGTCCTCATCGTCGCCATCGCCATCCTTGTAGCATATCCAGGCAAAGTAGACCAGCATGTCGTCGATGCACGGCGTGGAAGGCCGATTGCGGACCTCATCTATGCAGCAGAAGAGCAATTCGCGGGCCAACTCATACTCCTCTTCCTCGATGAGCTGATGGAGCATGCCGCCCACATCATATTGCTCCGGCGCGAAGTTGTGTTTCACGCAGAGCGCCATATTGTCGATCCAAAACCTTACCTCGCGGGCGCGCTCGGCATCGGGATCCAGTTCGGTGAGCACATCCGGGTCGGTTTCGTCCTCGAGCTCCATCATCTTGCGTGCCCAGGCGCTCGTCGCTTCATCGTAGCGGGCGGCGGAGGGTTGGTCGTCCTTGGGGTTGACGGTTGGTTCCGGCAGGGGCTTGTCGTACACCTTGGTGATCTTGTCGGCTTTCGCCTGCTTGCGTTTGAAGAAATCGAATAGGCTCATCGTAGGGTGGTTTGAAGGTGGGTTAATAATGCGGTGGGGTTTATGTTGCAAATGTATATAAAAAAAGGCAGACTAAAGAAATTTTGGATGTTGAATGTGGAGCGGGGAATGATGATGTTGTTGTTGAATGTGGAAGGCGCCATCACGAGCCGAAGCTTCTCGTCCTCATGCGTAATGCCGAAGCATACCGCCCTCGCCTTGGGCGAATAGGCTTCGACAAGCATTGCCAGAGCGGCAGCGTCGTTGGCCTTTGTCCGCTTTACGATCTCCTCTGTTTCCATGATTGTGGCTCCATGCGCATTGTAGCTCCCCTTAATAAGATAGGGATAACCCGCAGATGACTGCACGACGCCCTGTTAATAATCATTAACGGCAAACCCCACACACTATTATGGCGAATGTGGAGTGTGTGGTAAAACGCTCCGTACAAGGGTTAAGCCTTGCCATCGACAAAAAGTCCACCGTGCCATTTGGGTGCCGTGGACATTCTTATTTTCCAACGCGATGGGGAAGAATCAGCGTGGTTGTTCTATGCCTAAGCG
>SAMEA3663179__coassemble_117_pt1 | contig 18799 bp, 12 predicted proteins | sample SAMEA3663179__metabat2_low_PE_002 | metagenome-assembled genome bin SAMEA3663179 (sample SAMEA3663179) | pig gut metagenome | biome: pig gut; feature: pig-associated habitat; material: faeces | place: Denmark | collected 2012
CGTTGATGCCCGTCACTCCGATATACCCTATCCATTCTTGGATGCCATAGGCTCCTGCCTTGTCGAACGGGCGGTAGTTGGAGATGTAATAATCGATTTCGTCGTCGGTCAGTTTTCGGAACGTCACCTCGGTGGTGACGCCAAACTGTCGTTGGTCATTGTGGGTGGTGAGGCACACGCCTGTGATGACGCGATGCGTCTTGCCGCTTATTGCGTGCAGCATGTGGCGCGCCTCGTTGGTGTCGTGGGGCTTTCCCAATACCACGCTGCCTTGGTTCGCGTCGTCGACCACCACCACGGTGTCGGCGGTGATGACGAGCTCGTTGGGCTTCACCTCGTAAGCCGATGCTTTCTCTCGGGCGATGAACTGAGGAATCTCTTCCACGGGCAGATCGTTGGGGTACGCCTCGCTGATGCCCTTGATGACGTGCACCTCAAAGTCGAGTCCGAGTCCGGCCAATAGCTCGCGGCGTCGTGGCGAGTTGCTGGCCAGGATGATTTTATAGGGAATGGGTTTAAGCATGTCTTTTCTGTTGTGTTGTTACCAGCCAAAGGCGTGAGCGTTGCTCAGCCATTTTCCTTGTGCCCTGAGCACCTGCTCAATGACGTCGCGGGCACATCCGTAGCCGCCTTTTACGTCGCTTACATAAACCGAAACGGCTTTCACCTCAGGACAAGCGTCGGCCGGGCAACACGGACAACCCACACGTTGCATCACCTGCAAGTCGGGAATGTCGTCGCCCATGTAGATGATTTCGTCATCGCAGAGTCCATAGAGCGCTATAAACTGCTCGTAGGTTTGAATCTTCACGGCACATTTCTGATAGATGTCGCTCACGCCGAGGTAGTTGTAACGCTTGCCAATGGCTTCGGCGTTGCCGCCTGTCATGATGGCGCAGCGCAGTCCTTCCTTTTGCGCCAATTGTATGGCGTATCCGTCTTTGATGTTGATGGTTCGCATGGGCATTCCCTCATCGTCCATGCCGATGGTGGATGCCGACAACACGCCGTCGACATCGAAGATGATGGCGCGTATTTTCTTTAAGTCGTAATTGATCATATTAGGTAGCGGTAAGGATGGTTTACAGAGTCAAGTCGGATTTGTTGATAACGTTTTCCCATTTCAGGCGCGCCTCGTCTTGCGGCTTTCGCTCGTCGGCAGCGTGGCCCACGGCGATGACGGCGAGCACCTCCTGTTCCTCGGGCAGGCCCATGATGCTGTGTATGGCCTTGTTGGCCGGTGTGCCATCTTTCTGTTTTCGGTCGCGCATCTGCACCCAACAGGTACCCAATCCGAGATCTTCGGCCTGCAGTTGCATCATGATGGCCGCAATGGCTCCATCCTCAATCCAGCAGTCGTTGGTGCTGGGGTCTCCCATTACCACGATGGCCAATGGTGCGCCCTTGAGAAACTGGCCGCCTGCATCCTTGGCTTCTGCCAAGCGAGCGAGGGTCTGGGGATCATCGGTCACGGCGAACCGCCATGCGCGTTGGCTCTTGCTGGTGGGCGACATGAGTGCTGAGCGGAGTATGAGACGCAACTCCTCGGCTGTCACCCTCTCATCGGTGAACTTGCGATGGCTACGTCGTGTTTGTACCAAAGTCTTGAAATCTTTCATAGAAGCTTGTTTTGTCGTTTCCTCGCAAAGTTACAAAAAATCGTTTGAGAAAAGCCTCTTGGATGTTATAAAGTTATTAAAAAACGTAGGGTAAACGCTTTCTTGTCATTTCTTTTTTTACTAATTTTGCCAACGTGAATCCTATACGTGTGACCATTTATTCGCGTGGCGGAACATTGCCCCACCTTTGTGGCAGCAATTTCTTCCATAGCGCCGAGCTTTTCCACATCATTGAGAAGTCGCCCGGCCAGCGTCCTTTTATGGCTGTGGCTACCGATGCGAGCGGCCGCGAGCTTGGTCACATGTTGGCTTTTGTGTATTCGCATGGCATGTGGCTTCCCCCGTTTCGTTATTGGCAGGGGCGCGTGTATGGCGAAGGCGACTATGTGGATGATGCGCGTCGTGAGGAAGTGTTTGGTGAGTTGCTGAAGGCCGTGACGCGAAAGTTGCGCCGCCGCCTGTGCTTCAGCATCGAGTTTAGCGACCTTTCGAAGAAGATGTTCGGTTATCGGCTGTTTCGCGAGAATGGCTATTTCCCCATCGGATGGATGGAAGTGTATAATTCGCTTCATTCCATGGCGCCGCGCGACCGCCTGACTTCCAAGATGTTGCATCGCATAGATCGAGTGGCCAAGTTGGGGGTGGAGACCCGTGAAGTGGAGACCGATGCCGACTTGCACCAGTTCTACAAACTGCTCAATGGCTTTTATCGGTTCAAGATGCGCCGCGTTATTCCCTCCGAGTTGCAGATTAGCCATTTCGACAAGAGCGACAAGGCGCGCGTTTTCATCACCACCTATAAGGGACGCGTCATTGGTGGCAGTCTCTGCCTTTTTTCCGAGGGCAACGCTTACCTGTGGTATTTGGCCTCACGCCGCAAGAGTTACCCCCATCTCCATCCGAACATGATGACCATTTGGCATGCCATCAACTGGGCGTGGGAACACAATTACGCCCATATATTCTTCTTGGATGTGGGGCTTCCCGTTCCACATAGTCCGTTCCGCGACTTCATTCTCTCCTTCGGCGGCAAGCCGGTAAGCACCTATCGCTGGTTCAACCTCATGCCCAGTTGGCTCAATGCCATCGCTTCCAGGATTTACCGGGAGTGAAGTGGCTTAGTCTCCAGGCATTATACCTGATGCGACCGATTGGATCTAAAAATGCGACAAGGCGTCACGTATGTTGTCGTGACGCCTTGTCGTATAAGTGTTCTTTTACTGTCGGTTTATAGGATGCCCTCGTTTTTCAGCGCCTCCCGCAGTTGGTCGGTGTTGGTAAACACCACACCGTGGAGGCCCGCCCGCTCGGCCCCGGCAATGTTCTCAGGCTTGTCGTCGATAAACAAGCACTCGTTGGGCTTCACGTCGAAGCGTTGGCAGAACGCGTTGAAAATGGCCACGTCGGGCTTGAGCAAATGCACCTCGTGCGAGATGAGGCTTCCCTCCAGTTGGGCGAAAGGCTTGGGGTATTTCCGTATGACGTCGAACACCTTTGTCGACCAGTTGGACAGTCCCAGTATGCGGTATCCCTTGGTTTTCAGCTGCTCCATCAATGGCGTGATGCCCGGCACTTCCCCCGTGAAGATGTCGGCGTAATGCTTGTCCAAGGCGTCGATGGCGTTGACATAATCGGGCCACTGGCGTTTCCAGTCGGCTATATATTCGCCAAACGGCTTGTCTTCCTTGTCGATGAGGTTGTTGTTTTCCTTGTTCAGGATATGCTGCATAAACCACTCGGCCTGCTCTTCGCTTCCCAGTTGTTTAGCGAAGAAAGCCTTGAAGTCGTACTGCACAAGCACTCCGCCGAAGTCAAAAACGATATTCTTAATCATGGTCTTGTATTAGGGACGCTGGGGCATCCTTGTAAGAGTGTTCCAGGTCGAGGTAATAAAAATTGTGCTGAAACTCGGTTCCCTGCTTGGGTGGCGTCATGTAGTCGCCATACATCTTGGTGAGCAACCAGTGGCTGTCGGCAGCGCCACGAAGCGTCAGGCTCTCGAAGGTGTAGGGCTTGCCATCGCCATACACCTCGCGCGGCACGATGCTGCGGAAGTCGTCGTCGAAGCAGAGCACATAGCGCGAGCGGTCGTAGTCGTACTTGTGGAGCAGACGACTGATGCTCTTTTGCAGGCCCTCTACGGTGAACAGCTTGCGACAGAGCAGCGGCAGCCACGAACTGGGGCCATGCCCATGGCGGTAAGGGTCGCGGTAGGTGAAGTACAACAGCTTGCAGAGGTGCTTGTAATGGCGCACGTGTAGCCACTGGCACAGGCGGTTGTTGGGCATGCCGTCGAGTGGGAACACATCCACATAGACGCCTCCGAGATAGCGCAAGTGGGCGTGCTCGATGATGGTGGTGCGAGCGTCTTGCATCTTGGCGAAGGGTTGCGGGTAATGCTTGTCGTTCTCGGCGCATATCAGTTCGTAGCCTTCGGGCAACCATTCCTTGCTGTGTGCGATGAGTTGGTCGTAGTCGCTGTGGGGCATGCACACGTCAGCGTCGTCGTCCCAAGGAATGAATCCCTTGTGACGCACGGCCCCAAGCTGTGTTCCCGCCACAATGAAATAGCGGAGGTTATACTTTTTGCATGTCTCGTCGATGGCCTTCAGGATGCCCAGCATCACGTTGTGAAGGTCGTGGAGATTGTATTCTGCCATAAATCGTTGGTAAGTGTGGTTGTTGCAAAGATACTCATTTTCCACCACAAACCCCTCGTCTTTCTCCACAATTATACGATAATTCCCCGCAAAATCAAGCGACACGCCTTCATTGTTGGCAAAGCTTCCCGTTGCAAGAACATAAAAATCCCCCTTGCCTTCCGACAAGGGGGATGATTATAGATGCGTTAACCTTTTCGCGTTAGCGGCTTACTTCAGTTCCGTTTCAAGCAGGTTGTTGCTTACGAGCATGCCTTTGGCGCTGGCCTTGGGTGCGCGGAAAGCGCGAAGCGCCTTGAAGTGGATAACGAAGAGCGTGGCCGAACCCTCAATGGTGGGCTGCTGGCCGATGTTCACGAAGGTGGGATAGAGCACCTGTGAGCCATCGGTGTGGTGACGGTCGTAGGTCATGTTGCGCATGTCCTTCACGGCCACCGGATCGGTCTTCGTGTACTGCATGGTCTTGAGGTCGTACGGCATGACGAGGCTCAGGGCGTTCACGGCTTGCAAGCCTGTGCCCTTCACCGTCACGGTCACCTCGTCGCCAGCTTGGTAAGCGGCCTTGTTGTAGGTGTAAGTGATGGTTCCAGCCGGCTGGCGCATGTCCTTCTCGGTTACGCCACCCTCGAGCAGTGTGGCCACGTTCGAGATGTCGTATGCGTCGATAAGGCCGTTGCCGTTGATGTCACCGTTCGAGATGTAGCCGTCGAAGTCGGAGTCGCCCTTCTTCAAACCGGTGTAGTTCATGTAAGAAGTCAGGTCGTTCTCGTCGATCTTGCCGTCCTGGTTGACGTCTCCGGGGATGAGCACCTTGGTTCCGGGCTGACGGAACACGTAGAGCTCTGCTCCCGATCCGAAGTCGCCCAAAGCCTTCTTCACATCCATGCGGATGTAGCGGGCCTGCTGGTGGTCGGTGAACGTCACGTTCTTCTTGGCCGGTGTGCGCTCCCACTTCTGTGTGCCCACAGCCTGCCAGGTCTTTCCGTCCTTCGAGGTGAATATGTCAGCCTCCAGGATGGTGCCGTTTCCGGCGTCAGCGCGAGGCACATATTGCATCTTGTCGAGTGTGATGGTGGCGTGCAGGTCCATAGTGACGGTGAACGGAACCGCCTTCTCGCTATAGTGGGTATGCCAGATGTCGCCGCTCTCCTGGAAGTCGAAGAGACGATGGATGCCGAATCCAGGCATGTCCTTGGCCGTGTTGGTGGCTGTGATGCCGTGTACGGCAAACTCCAGCGGGTTCTTGTCGGTCTTGGCGTTGATGGTGGTCCACTCGCTTTGGCCATCGGCGTTGACGGCGCGCAGTTCAAAGGTGTAGTCGGTTCCAGGCTGCAAATCCTCGAAGAGCAAGCTGTTGTTGCGGATGGTAGAGTAGATCATCGAGTTGAATCGAATCTCGTAATAGTCGGCGTTGTCCACAGCCTTCCAGGTCGGTGTGAGCGTGTAGGGAGCCACCTTGGTGTCGGTGGCCACCGGAGCGCTGAGTGTTCCGTGGTTGGTGAGCATGCGTGTTGCTGGCTTGTCGTAGACGAAGCCCTTGACCTCGATGGTCGTTTCGTCGGTCATGATGTCGCCCTTGGCGAGGTTGACCTCGATCACCGGGTTCTTCGTTACCTCCACCTTGGCCATGTCGGTGCCCTGTGTAGAGAACTGGTTGAGCTGCGGGCGCTCCACGTAACGCCATGTGTTGGCGCCCTCACCCTCGGTGAGCGTCACCTTCTTCTTTCCAATGATGGCGCGAACGCTCTTAGGACGTGCGGTGGTGTTGATGCGGACGAGGGTCGATTTCTCCTTCACCATGCCATCGTAGTTGCCCTCCGTGGGGCAGATGGTGATGGCGAGGTTGCCCTTGGCGTCGAGCTCCGATGTCACCTTTGTGGTGGCGTGCTCACCGCGCAGGTAAGCCTCGGTGTTTCCATCGTCGTCGTAGAGCGTAAACTCAGAGTGGCCTGCGGGCCAGATGTCGAAGATACGCTCGGCTGTGTTCACCTCATGGATGTTGTTGTTGGGGCGGTTCATCGGCACGATGGCTCCAGCCTTTACGAAGAGCGGAAGCTTCCAGATGGGAGCGTCGAAGTTGTTGAGGATGCGGCCACCCTCGTAAACGTCGCCCGTGAAATAGTCGATCCACTGACCCTCAGGCAGGTATATGCCGTTGCGGATGTCGTTGCCCTGTGCGTCGGCCTGTGTGGGCTGGTAGATGGGGGCCACGAGCATCGACGGACCGTACATGTACTGGTACTTGGTAGCGGCCGAATGGGTGAAGTCGCTCGGATAGTCGAGGAACATGGCGCGGATGAGCGGTTGGCCAGCAACGGCCTCGTAGGCGCACGAGTAGGTGTAAGGCAGCATGGCGGCCTTCAGCTTCAGGTAGTTGCGGTTGATGCTTGTGGCGGGCTCGCCCAGCGCCTGCGGGTATTTGGGGTTGGCTCCCCAACCATCCATGTTGAGCTGCATGGGGGTGAACGCCTTCCACTGGAAGTCGCGGATGTTGACCTCCATGTTCTTTCCACCGAAGATACCGTCCATGTCGGAGGTGATGTTGCTCATGCCCGAGAGTCCGGCGCCGATGTATGTAGGCACGTGGAAACGGATGTATTCCCATTCGCCGCCCTTCTGGTCGCCAGTCCACACACCTGCGTAACGCTGTGTGCCGGCCCATCCGTCGAGCGTGATGATGAACGGACGCGCGTCGGATCCATAGTAAGGCATGATCTGGCCCACATCGGCGATGCCGTTGAGGCCGAAGCTATAGCCGGCTCCCACCCAAGCCACGTCGGTCTTGAGCACACGCACACCTGCGTCGCGCACCTCTTTCACGATGTCGCGCTGCAGAAGGGCAGGGATGGAGTCGATGGGGTGGAGGTTCGATTGGGTCCAGAGACCAATCTCCACACCCTTCTTGCGGGCGTAGTCGCCAAAGCTCTTCAGGTTGGCGATGTTGCCGTCGAGCGTGCTGGTCTGTCCGTAGCCTGCGCCGTAACCATCGTTGGGCAGCACCCATCCGAGTGGCATGTCGGCGTTGAGATAGCGGTCGATGACGGCGCGAGCAGAGAACTGGTAGTTGTCCTTCTCGCCGTTGAGGCTCTCCTTGATGCCACCGTTGTCTTTCTGGCTCTCGGTGTAGCGCTTGCCGTCCTCGAAGAGGATGCCGCGGTTGGTGTCGTCGGTTTCCTTCCAGTAGTCGCGGTTGTAAGCGTTGAGGTGACCCTCGTAGAAGGCGAACTTAGGCAGCAGCACAGGGTTGCCGGTGAGCTGGTAGTAGTCGTCGAGCAGTTGTACGGGACGCTCGTCTACCATGACAAACACGTCCATGTAAGGTGTGTCGTGGCTGATCGTCACCTCGCCCTTGCGCGTCTTGCCGAAGTCGTAGGCGCCCTGCTTGAAGGTGTGGCACATCACGGCGTAGCCGCCTGTCGACCAATAGAACGGGGCGGGCGAGCAAACGCCGCCGTCGGTCCATGAGTTGGTGTTCACAATGTCGATCTTCTCACCACGGTGAGAGAAGCGCCCGTTCTGCACGCCACCGCCGTAGAACCACTCGTTGGGCTGCTGGCTGAGGGTGAGGGTCGTTTTGCCGCGCTCGAAGAGGGTGGGCTCGGTCTGGCTGACCACGGTGTGCTGGCGACGGAGGTCGGTCACGCTGACGAGCGCGCCCTTCTTGGCGAAGTCAACGCGCACGTTGGCCGTGCTGACGCTCACCTTCTGGTCGTCGCTGCTAACGGTCAGTTTGCCCACGTCGCGACGCGGGTTGTTGGTGAGGATTTTAGCCTCGGGCGATGCCTCGGGGTCGCGAACGATACCGCCACTGTTGTCCTGAAAAAGGCGGAAGATGCTTGGGCCGTAGAAATCAACGGTCAGCGTGTGGCCGTCAGACAGCATCACCTCAGCGGTGGTGTTGTTGATACGGCGGATGCCCGTTACGTCGTTAGCTGTGGCGGCCAGCGCGGGAGCGGCGGCTACCAAGGTGCCGAGCAACAGACGATTAAAATAGTTGTTCATGGTTATGAAGTTAGATGTACGTACTCAGTAATATGCATTTAGGCTTGCTTTGGCCCATGGCCATCGTTGGGGCGTAAAGAAAAAGGTGTGTCAAAGTTATCTCTGACACACCTTCTTTTGTTGGTAGGGACGCCCGGGCTCGAACCGGGGACCTCTGCAATGTGACTGCAGCGCTCTAAACCAACTGGGCTACGCCCCTGTTTACGGTGTGCAAAATTACGAAAGATTTTCGGTTCCTCCAAATTTTTCGCCAAGAATTTTCTGATAAAATGCATTTTTTGTTGATTTTGGGGCTTTTGGGTGGTTTGTTGCCGGGCGAACGGCATCCGTTAGTCCCCACGGATGCCGCCATTCGGACGCGTTGGAGTGGGGCGACGAGCGGAACGAATGGTTGGATCGATAGGGCAAACGTGGTTTTGTGCAAGGACGCTTTGTAGGCGCCTTATTATAAAAGGTGTGGAAAGCGTATGGGTGCGAAAGCGCCATTCTTCCAAAAGAGATTATTGGATGAAACTACTTGGTTGGTTGCTAATATTATTTACATCTTATAGGATGTTTCTACTGCTTTTCGTAGACTGCAGTGTGTGAAGAATATGCTATTTGTCACGTATTTTGGCTAAAAAGTTTGTCTGTGATTTCGGATGAAATAGAGAAAAAGAAAGCCGTTTTTGCGCGGTTGTGACCTCTCGAGCGGCCGGTCAGACTACCGTTGGGCATCTATCGTGCTGCCGTTTGGCATGTTCCGTGGTGCGAAAGCTAAGGTTTCGAGCCCCGATTGGGCGTCTTTCGTTATGCGAAAAGGCATGTTTTGCAATGTAAAATGCGGGTTAAAGAAGGTTGCGCTTTGGTTTTAGATTATAAGATGCTGATTATAAGGCGAATACGTAAATGCGCTGAGAATCGCGTATTTGAGCCCAACTTTTCTCCCGTTCAAAAGAAGTGTGTAGATTGATGTATAGATTGTTGTCGATTTTCAGCGTGTCGCCAAGCTGCGGTTGCTTCCTGGAGGCCTCTCGTGCCGCTGTGGTTTTTCGCTTCTTCCTGCCTGATGGTTTCATGCAGTCCACGCCTAATCCGACCCAAAAGAATGGTTGAGTCGTTCGCTTTATGCCGTCAGGACAGTTCGGGTGTTCGGTTGTTGGTGAATAATGTTTACACACCCAACATCCCGTGAGGTCGTCCGCTTGGCCGTGCCAAGAAGTTCTTGCGCCGCGGTGTCGGGCTTGGGGCGGCGACCTTTCCACGTTCTTCTTTAAATATATTAGAAAGTTTCAATTTGATTTGTTGTCGCTTTCGCAAAAATATGCTATCTTTGCAACAAATTTTGAATTACCCATTTTAACATTTACTATTGTGGCAGAAACAAAGTATATCTTCGTCACGGGCGGTGTAGTGTCTTCGTTAGGTAAAGGCATCATCTCCTCGTCTATTGGCAAGCTTCTGCAGGCCAGAGGCTACAACGTCACCATTCAGAAATTTGATCCTTACATCAATATCGACCCGGGCACGCTCAACCCCTACGAGCACGGTGAGTGTTATGTAACTGTTGATGGCATGGAGACCGACCTCGACCTCGGACACTACGAGCGTTTCACAGGCATTCAGACCACCAAGGCCAACTCGTTGACCACGGGTCGTATCTATAAGGCCGTGATCGACAAGGAGCGCCGTGGCGATTATCTGGGCAAGACCATCCAGGTGGTGCCCCATATCACCGACGAGATCAAGCGTAACGTGAAGTACCTCGGCAAGAAGGAGCACTACGATTTCGTGATTACCGAGATCGGTGGAACCATTGGCGACATTGAGAGCGCTCCTTACATGGAGGCCATTCGCCAGTTGAAGTGGGAACTGGGACGCAACGCCGTCAACATTCACCTCACCTACGTGCCTTACCTCCACGCCGCTGGCGAGCTTAAGACCAAGCCCACGCAGCACAGTGTGAAGGAGTTGCAAAGCGTTGGTATTCAGCCCGATGTGCTCGTGCTGCGTACCGAGAAGCATCTCTCTGATCAGGTTCGCAAGAAGGTGGCTGCCTTCTGTAATGTCGACTTCGACTGCGTTATCCAGAGTGAGGACCTGCCCAGCATCTATGAGGTGCCTGTCAACATGCAGAACCAGGGTCTCGACACCGCCATCCTTCGCAAGGTGGGCATCGAGCCGGGCGAGAAGCCGGGCCTCGGTCCGTGGCGTGCGTTCCTCGAGCGCCGCAACAAGGCCACCAAGGAGGTGACCATCGGCCTCGTGGGCAAGTACGACCTGCAAGACGCTTACAAGAGTATCCGCGAAAGCCTCAGTCAGGCTGGCGTGTACAACGATCATAAGACCGTTCTGAAGTTCATCAACTCAGAGTATATCACCGAGGACAACGTGGCTGAGAAGCTCGCAGGTGTCGATGGTATCGTGGTTTGCCCGGGCTTCGGCCAGCGTGGTATCGAGGGCAAGATTGTGGCAGCCCATTACACCCGCACACACGACATCCCCACCTTCGGTATTTGCCTTGGCATGCAGATGATGGTGGTCGAGTTCGGACGCAACGTGCTCGGCTATGCCGACGCCAACAGTCGTGAGATGGACGAGAAGACGCCGCACAACGTCATCGACATCATGGAGGAGCAGAAGAACATCACCAACATGGGAGGCACCATGCGCCTCGGCGCCTACGAGTGTGTGCTCAGACAGGGCTCACGCGTGTTCGACATCTACAAGCAGGAGCATATCCAGGAGCGCCACCGCCACCGTTACGAGTTCAACAATGTCTTCGAGAAGGAGTATGAGCGCAACGGTATGCAGTGTGTGGGACGCAATCCCGAGAGCGACCTCGTGGAGATCGTGGAGATACCGTCGCTCAAGTGGTATATCGGAACACAGTTCCATCCTGAGTACCAGTCGACGGTGCTCAAGCCCCATCCCCTCTTCGTCGATTTCGTCAAGACGGCCATCGCCAACCAAAAGCATGTTGAGAAATAAACCTTTGGTCGTCATTATATAAGTATAATAAGGAAAGAATGAACAAAAACACACTGATTGGCTTCGTGCTCATCGCCGTGGTCCTCGTTGGTTTCAGCTGGTATTCGCAGCCGTCGCAAGAGGAGATGCGCGCTCAGTTCGTGAAGGACTCACTGGAGCAAGTGGCCAAGCAAAAGGCCGACCAAGCCGCCAAGATTGCCGCTTACAAGCAGCAGCAGGCCGCCAAGGAACAGGTGGCGGCCGACACCACAGCCCTCTTCTACAAGGCCCTCACGGGCAAGGCGCAGGACGTGGTGTTGCAAAACGCCAAGTTGGCCGTCACCCTCTCTACCAAGGGAGGTACTGTCACAAAGGCTTACATCAAGAACGAGAAGGGTAGCAGGCGCTATGTGGGTCACAACATTGCCGACAAGACCGGCAAGAGCGACGACCTCGGTGGTGTGACGCTCTTCAGCGGTAAGGACCAAAGCCTCAACTACACGCTCGTGGCCAAGGAGATGAACATCAGCACCGGCGACCTCTTTTTTGAGCCCACGGCAGTCACCGACAGCACCGTAACGCTCACCGCTGAGGCCGGACAGGGCAAGTCGCTCATCATCAACTACCGTCTGGGTAGCGATTACATGCTCCATGTGAGCCTGCGTACCGTTGGCATGGCCGGACTCTTCGACCCCAACACCACAACGCTCGGTGTGGATTGGCACGAGAAGGTGAAGGAGCAGGAACGTGGATTCACCTTCGAGAACCGTTACGCACGCCTCGATTGGAAAGAGAGCGAGGGCGGTACCGATTATATCAGTGAGGCCAAGACCAAGAAGGAAACAACCGAAGAGGAAATCGACTGGATCGCTTTCAAGAACCAGTTCTTCTCGGCTGTCATGATCTCGAAGGATAATTTCCAGAAGGGTGGACAGCTTGAGAGCACACTCTACGACAAGAAGGACCAGGAGGATCAGCCCGTGCGCTACCTCAAGGACCTTAAGGCGCAGGTGCGCACCAGCTTCGATCCCACAGGTGCCAAGCCGTCGGAGTTTGAGTTCTACTATGGTCCCAACGACTTCTACATCCTTAAGCAGGTGGAGAAGCAGAGCACCTTCGGTAAGGAGCTCGACATGCAGCGCATCGTGTACCTCGGTTGGCCGCTCTTCCGTTACATCAACCGTTGGTTCACATTGCCCGTCTTCACATGGCTCTCCGATTGGGGATTGCCCATGGGTATCGTGCTCATCCTCATCACCATCTTGCTGAAGGTCATCACCTTCCCCATGGTGAAGAAGAGCTATATGAGCTCGGCGAAGATGCGTGTGCTCAAACCGAAACTCGACGAGGCCACAAAGCAGTTTAACAAGCCTGAGGACCAGATGCAGAAGCAGCAGGCTATGATGGCCGAATATGCCAAGTATGGCGTCAGCCCTCTGTCGGGATGTCTGCCCATGCTCATACAGATGCCTATCTGGGTGGCAATGTTCAACTTCGTGCCTAACGCCATACAGTTCCGTGGCGAGAACTTCCTTTGGATGAGCGACCTCTCTACCTACGACCCGATCGTGGAGTGGAGCACCAACGTGATGCTCATCGGCGACCACCTCAGCCTTACTTGTGTGCTCTACACGGTGGCCATGGTGCTCTACACATGGATCACCATGCAGATGCAGAAGGATCAGATGGTGGGACAGCAGGCTGAGCAGATGAAGGTCATGCAATGGATGATGTTCCTCATGCCGCTGATGTTCTTCTTCATCTTCAACGACTATTCGTCAGGCCTGAACTTCTATTACTTCGTAACGTTGATTCTCTCGGCTGGCATCATGATGGTGCTGCGTCGCACAACCAACGATGCTAAGCTCCTCGCTATCCTTGAGGCACGCTATAAGGAGAACGCCAAGAACCCACAGAAAATGAAGGGATTGGCGGCTCGTATGCAGGCGCTCCAGCAGATGCAGCAGCAACAGATGCAGCAACAGCAGGGACGCGACAATAATCGTAAACGATAAACCTTAACTTGCGGCAGGAAGGCGCATTGCCCCCAAGGCAACGCCTTTCTGCTGCATAACGCTAATACCTATGAACAAATTGATTGCTTTTGCACTTGGCGCACTTCTTTTCTGCGCCCCTGCAGCCGTTGCTCAGAACATGATTCAGAAAAACAACATTCAGCTCTCTTCAGACCTGATGACGCCTGAGGCGCTTTGGGCCATGGGACGACTGGGGGCAGCAGCACCCTCGCCCGATGGGAAACAAGTGGCTTATCAGGTCACTTACTACAGTGTAAAGGAGAACAAGGGCCACACCATGCTCTTCGTACAGTCGGCTAAGCCGGGTAAAACCATCGTGAAGCCCACAAGCCTCACCACAGATGCGGTGAGCGAGAGCAGTCCCGCTTGGATAGAGAATGGCACGAAGATTGCCTTCCTCCGTGAGGGACAACTGTGGAAAATGAACCCCGATGGAACGGGTCGCGTGAAGCTGACCAACTCGAAAATCGGTATCGAGGGATTCAGTTTCTCGCCCGATGGTAAGAAGGTCATATTGATCAAGAGCCTCCCTTATCATGGCTCTATTCAGAAGAACCCTGACGATCTGCCCAAGGCCACAGGCCGACTGGTGACGGATCTCAACTATCGCCACTGGGACCATTACGTGGAGTCGATGCCCCATCCCTTTGTGGCCACGGTCGATGGCGATAAGGTGAGCGATGGCGAGGATATGCTCGATGGCGAACCTTACGAGTGCCCGATGGCTCCGTTTGGTGGCATTGAGCAGTTGGCGTGGAGCGTCGACTCACGTCAGATTGCCTATACCTGCCGCAAGAAGGAGGGTGTGAAGTATGCCACTTCTACCGATTCCGACATCTATCTCTATGACCTTGCTACGAAGAAGGCGCGCAATCTCTGCAAGCCCGAGGGTTACAAGGCTCCCGAGGTGGACGTAACCAAGAGCCTGCGCAACCAGAAGGTGAACCATCAGGAGGGCGATATGCAGGTGGGCTACGACCAGAACCCGCAGTTCTCGCCCGACGGTAAGTACCTTACGTGGGTGAGCATGGAGCACGATGGCTATGAGAGCGACCTGAAGCGCCTCTGCCTCTACGAGTTGGCTACGGGCAAGAAGTCGTATGTGGTAAACAGCGACAACCTTGAGACGGATGTAAACGAGTATTGCTGGGCTCCCGATTCAAAGAGCATTTTCCTCACCGCTTGCTGGCATGCTACGGTTCGTATCTATCAGGTTGGACTCGATAGGGTGGTGAAGCAGGTTACCGATGATAGTTGGAACGACTATGGTTCGCTCGCTGTGCTCAACAACAAGCAGCTCTTGGCCTCTCGCCATTCTATGCTGAACGCCGACGATCTCTATGTCATCACATTGGCCAAGAAGGAGAAGAAGGCTGAGGTGGAGGCTATCACCGACGAGAACGGCCACATCTTCAGCCAACTGGCTACGCCTACCGTGCAGCAGCGTTGGGTGAAGACCACCGATGGCAAGCAGGAGTTGGTGTGGATTGTGCTGCCTCCTCATTTCGACGCCAACAAGAAATATCCCACCCTTCTGTTCTGTGAGGGTGGTCCGCAGAGCCCTGTTTCGCAGTTCTGGTCATACCGTTGGAACTTCTATATCATGGCCGCAAAGGGTTATGTGGTGGTGGCTCCTAACCGCCGTGGCCTGCCTGGATTTGGCAAGGCTTGGAACGAGGAGGTGAGCCGCGACTGGTCTGGACAGTGCATGCGCGACTATCTCTCGGCTATCGACGACGCCGCAACGAACCTTCCGTTCGTTGACCGCGACCGTCTGGGTGCCGTGGGTGCCAGCTTTGGTGGCTTCTCGGTCTATTATCTGGCTGGCCATCACGACAAGCGCTTCAAGTGTTTCATCTCGCATGATGGCGCATTCAACCTCGAGTCGATGTATACTGACACAGAGGAGGCTTGGTTCAGCAACTGGGAGTACGACGACGCTTATTGGAACAAGGATAAGAGTGAGGCCGCTCGCCGCACCTATGAGAACAGCCCACACCGCTTCGTGGACAAGTGGGACACGCCGATCCTCTGCATACATGGCGAGAAGGACTATCGCATCAATGCCAATCAGGGCTTCGGCGCGTTCAACGCAGCACGCATGCGTGGCATACCTGCTGAGCTCCTCATCTATCCCGACGAGAACCACTGGGTGCTGAAACCGCAGAATGGCGTACTTTGGCAGCGTACCTATTTTAACTGGTTGGACCGCTGGTTGAAGAAATAACTAAGTTTTTGAATCAACAATGATGCCATGACGCGTGCCTTCAGCGGCCACGTCATGGTGTCGTTCATTCCCATAAATCACACATCTATTACAATGACTGAAGAAATAAGAAAAACTCTTCGCGACTCGGCTGCCATGCGCTGGACGGCTTTGTTGCTCTTGGCACTGGCCATGTTCTGTGCCTACATCTTTGTGGATATCCTGTCGCCCATCAAGGACTTGATGCTCACGCAGCGCGGTTGGGACTCTACGGCCTTTGGAACCATGCAGGGCTCGGAGACCTTCCTCAATGTGTTTGTGTTCTTCCTCATCTTCGCCGGTATCATTCTCGACAAGATGGGCGTGCGCTTCACAGCTGTGCTCTCTGGAGCAGTGATGTTGTTTGGAGCGCTGATCAAGTATTATGCTGTCAGCGAGAGTTTCATCGGCAGTGGCATGGAAGCTTGGTTTACTGCTCATCTCAACTATATTCCTGGCTTTGATGAGCTTGGTGTGAGTCCTTTCTATGAGGGCATGCCCGCATCGGCCAAGGTGGCTGCCATTGGATTCATGATCTTTGGTTGCGGAACAGAGATGGGGGGAATCACCGTCTCTCGTGGTATCGTGAAGTGGTTCAAGGGCCGCGAGATGGCTTTGGCCATGGGATCAGAGATGGCTTTGGCCCGTCTGGGTGTGGCCACCTGTATGATCTTCTCACCGTTCTTCGCCAAGCTCGGAGGCAGCATTGATGTGAGCCGCTCGGTGGCTTTCGGTGTTGTGTTGCTTTGCATTGCGCTGATCATGATCATTGTTTACTTCTTCATGGATAAGAAGCTCGACTCTCAGACGCATGAGGAGGAGGAGAAGGATGATCCCTTCAAGATTAGCGACTTGGGCAAGATCCTCAGCTCGCAGGGCTTCTGGTTGGTTAGCTTGCTCTGTGTTCTTTATTACAGCGCTATCTTCCCCTTCCAGAAATACGCTGTGAATATGCTTCAATGTAACCTCACCTTCACGGCGGTTCCCGAGGATAGCTTCTGGGCTTCCTCATCTGTCACCATCGTGCAGTATGTCATCATGATTATTGTGGCTGCCGGTGCTTTCGCCAGCAACTTCCAAAAGGACAAGGTGCGCCGCGTCCTCTTCACTGTGGCGTCTGTCGTTGCGCTGGTTGTTTATTGCTATATGGGCTACATGCGCCAGTCGGCTGAGTCTATCTTTGCCGTCTTCCCCTTGTTGGCTGTGGGCATCACGCCGATCCTTGGCAACTATGTCGACCATAAGGGTAAGGCTGCAACCATGCTCGTTCTGGGTTCACTGTTGCTTATTTTCTGCCATCTCACCTTCGCATTCATCCTGCCCCAATTCAAGGGCAGTGAGTTGGGCGGTGTCGTTGTGGCCTATGTCACCATTCTGGTGCTGGGTGCTTCGTTCTCGCTGGTGCCCGCAGCCCTGTGGCCTTCGGTGCCTAAGTTGGTGGAGCCGAAGATCATCGGTTCGGCCTATGCATTGATTTTCTGGATTCAGAACATCGGTTTGTGGCTGTTCCCACTGCTCATTGGTAAGGTGCTCGATAAGACTAACCCCAACGTTACCGATCCTACGCAGCTCAACTACACATGGCCTTTGGTCATGCTTGCCATGCTGGGTGTGGCCGCTTTCTTCATTGGCCTCTATCTGAAGGTTATCGATAAGCGTAAGGGTATTGGCTTGGAGGAACCTAATATCAAGTAAGTTGATTGTCAATAATGCTTTGTTTTAAGCAAATGAACGAACGACGGAAACGTTGGACAGTGCTTGTCCTCGTTTCCGTCGTTATGGCTATGGGCTATGTCTTTTGGGACATTGTGTCGCCCATATCCACCTCTTTGAAGGCTTCCCTGGAGGAGGGCGGCATGGGGTGGAGCGCCGCTGAGTATGGATTTTACGCGGGTAGTTACTCTATCTTCAACATCTTCTTGTTGATGTTGTTCTTTGGAGGCGTTATTCTCGACAAGTGTGGCATTCGCTTTACGGGCTTATTGGCAACGGGAGTGATGCTTTTGGGAGCCATTATCAACTATGCCGCATTGACGATGGTTAGTCCATTAGTGGAGATCGACGTGCCTTTCACGCTCTTCGGACTCATTCCTGGGCACCTGAAGACTCAGGTGTTGGTGGCCTCTTTGGGCTTCGGCCTTTTCGGAATGGGCTGCGACATAACGGGCATTACCGTGTCGAAGATCATTACGAAGTGGTTTATCGGTCACGAATTGGCATCGGCTATGGGATTGCAAGTGGCCATGGCGCGGTTGGGAACGGCTTCGGCCTTGTCGTTTTCTCCGTTGATTGCCCAAGGCTTTGGACTGTCGGCGTCGTTGCTGGCTGGAACAGGCGTGTTGCTGTTCGGCTTTGTACTCTTCGTGATTTATACGTTTTACGATCGCCATTTCGACCGAGAACAGGCCGTAAGGCGCACTGGCAGAATTGCTGGTTCTGCGGTATCGATTGATGCGAAGTCTGAAACAAAGGAGGACTCCTTCCGTCTTCGTGACATTTGCGTTATCCTTCGCAATCCGGGTTTCTGGCTTTTGGCTTTGTTGTGTGTGAGCTTTTATAGTTCCATTCGTCCGTTTATGAAGTTTGCCACCGACCTTATGATCAACACGTTTGGCGTTGCTGAGACCACGGCAGGCTGGTTGGTTGCGGCCATTCCTTATGGAACGATTGTGCTTACACCGCTTTTCGGTACGTTATACGACCGTTATGGCCACGGCGCCCGACTGATGTTGGGGGGTAGTGTGTTGCTCTTGGTGGCCGATTTGCTGTTGGCTTTTCCATTGTCGCACAGTGCGGCGTATGCGCTGGTCATCATGTTGTTTGTGGGAATAGCCTTCTCTTTGGTTCCCTCAGCCTTTTGGCCGTCGGTTCCTAAGCTTGTTCCTCTGGCGCAATTGGGTACGGCTTACAGCATCATCTATTTCGTTCAGAATATCGGATTGATGCTTGTGCCTGTGTGGATTGGTGGAATCGTAGATCGCCATACGGTGAGATCAAATGACGGATTGTCGTCGCTGCATGTAGATTATACCATCCCAATGGTTGTGTTTGCGGTGATAAGCCTATTGGCTGTGGCTACATCCCTGACGCTTCTCCTGTCAGATGGTACGAAGAAAGATGGCTTGGAACAGGCCAACATGAGCCAACAGTAATTCCGATCTAACTGACAGGTGAGGCTCGTTGATTACGGCCTATAGCTTGAATGGTGATTGGTCGATGAAGCGTAGGATCGTTGTTGCGCTTGCGGATGTCCGCGTTATTGCAACGTTATTCGGCTGTTTCCTTCGG
>SAMEA3663179__coassemble_131_pt1 | contig 18115 bp, 14 predicted proteins | sample SAMEA3663179__metabat2_low_PE_002 | metagenome-assembled genome bin SAMEA3663179 (sample SAMEA3663179) | pig gut metagenome | biome: pig gut; feature: pig-associated habitat; material: faeces | place: Denmark | collected 2012
TACAGAGGCTCCACCGGAATGATTTCACTTCACGATGAGTTGTTTTTCACCACCTGAAAGGTATCAAACTGTAACCTCGCAGCTCATTACAGGAGCTTCCCCCACCCTATGCGCCCTTTTGCCGGCTCAGACAGATGAGGTGGTGGCATGACTTTTATTCAAAAACACTGACAAGCGAAGCCACCGGGCATCCCCCTGTGCGCATCTGCCAAACAATTAGATGCGAAACCCTAAGAAAGGAAAAGGCGGCGAAAAGCACATCCAAGCACGTGCAACTCTCACAGCCCATAGCCATTGGAGGCCAGCGCAAGAACAAGGTCAGGCAGGCCAACCGGGCGACATACCAAGCAAAGCTAACCGACGTAGCCTTCGAGGCGCGCAAGGCGAGGTTAGAACGTGCAGCAAAGGCGTGCTGTGAGCGCCACGAAGCTGCCGTTGGGGTTGTGGATGTATTGGAGGGAGGGTTGCACGGCTACCGATGCGTTGAGCGTGCGTCGCCAGGTGAGCTCCGCCGACCACTCGTTGCCTTGCTGGTAACGGGCGTATTGGCCCGAGAGGCCACAGGTGTTGACGCTGTCGGCATAGGCGGCGCCGAGCTCGGCGTAACGGTAACAAGCGTTCTGGCGGCAGGTGTTCTCGGAGTATTGGGCCATGGCCGTGAGGCTCTGCCTTCCTCGCCGCCATAGGCGTTGCTCGCCATAGACCCACCAGGCGCCCGTGGTGTGATGGGATGCCACGCTGGCGGGCATCAGGGCTCCGTCGTCGTCGAGGGCAAACTAGCGGGTGTGGACGGCCACCCCGGCAAAATAGTGGGCGCCACGGTGGGCGTATTCGAGCTGCGACATGTTGAACACCCCATCGTCCTTGGGGCGCAAGAGGAAGGGGTTGTCGTCGTGGCGCCACCCATTGCGGCCCACGCCATTGCATAAGCTGTTGCGGAAGGTAAACCGTCCGCGCGTAACATCGAAATAGAACGTGAGGCCCGAGAACGGGTAGTTGGCGATGGGGTAACTGGCGGCAATGGTGGGCACGATGCCACACGAACTGTTGGCAAAGAGCGCCGTGACGGGCGATGTGAAGAAATCCTCGTTCACATTGCGCACGCCCACAAACACGCGCGCCGACGCCCAATGGTGGCTATAGCCCAGCACGGCGATGGCCGCAAGCATGTTGCCTGCCTCGATGTTGGAGAAGCCCTGCCAATCGTCGATGAGGGCCTCGTGGCGAATGTTGGCCAGATGGAGCGTGGCGGCCTCTATGGCTCCCCGCCCATGCCACAGGGGCAGGTTGAGGTCGAGGCGCACCTGGTTCAACCAGTTGGTGTGTTGGTTCATGTCCCATTGCCATTCGGAAATCAATTGTCCGCCAAACTCTTGTGCGTGTACCGCGGCAAGGTGCAGGCAGCCCAGGAGTATAACAATAAGTCGCTTCATAATGATGATGATTGTAATGTTCTTGTTGCCCCGTAGCCACTGCCGCAGGAGCGCGCCAAGGGCGCTTCTTTAGAACGATTGCGTTTCAACCCGCAAAATTACACCATTCTCCCCGATGTTGCAATACCCAAAAATAGGTATTCCGCCCTCACACAGGGTGCGGCAGGCGCACCCAAAGGCATAGCGGGCTATGGCGAAACGCGAACGGAAGCAAGATGCCGAAAGAAACGCTGACAAGAGTTGAAAAGAAACAATAACCTCCCAATAGTCTCCCCTATTTCGGCCTAATGACCCATTTGGGTTTGACGAAGGTGAGGCGGATAGCTGTAGGAGGTGCGGCAAAGATTTGAAGAAGGCGTAATTATGACTCAAAAATCGAAACAACCTATATTGAAAACTACACGTTTCTTTTGAACGCGAAAAATGTTGGGCGCAAATACGTGCTTCTTGGCGAGTTTTTGCAACTGTCTATCAATCAACGTTTTATTGTAACAACGATTCGCTTGGCGCTTCGGGGGCCACTCTCGACGTTGCGATACATACCTAATCGAGTTGCGAAACATACCTAATCGAGTTGCGAAACATGGCCTTTCGCAGTGCGAAACATGGCTAATCGAGGCTCGATACATGCCCAGACGCAACTCGATACATGCCTGATGTTGAAGTAAGGCCCCATTGTTTGAGTCGAAGATCTCGCCCAAACAGGTTTTCCTCGTCTGGTTCACGTAAAAAGTGCGCACATTTTTTTCAGAACAATCCCAACAATCCCAACAATCTCATGGGGGGCGCTATCTTAAGATCTGTATTATCTTGTCTTTCTGATAATGTCGGTGATTTGGCGCCGCATCTTTTCATGACCTATACAAAAAAGCCATTCGCCACGAAAATCCAAGGGGTTGCCGCAACAGGTTTAGGTTTATTTTCATATCTTTGCATAAGATAGGCTGCACTCGGCCATTTGAAAGCAAGCTTTCATGGCGCTCGTTTGCACTATCTTTGCAACAACACACCTAAAACATAAAGCTATGATTACGCTGATTGACTTTATAGTGAGAACGGGCTGCGCCTTCCTCATGGGCACGCTCATCGGCATGGAGCGGCAATATCGCCAGCATAGCGCAGGCCTGCGTACCAACGTGCTTGTGGCGGTGGGAGCGGCCGCCTTCACCATACTGTCGGTCACCATGACGTCGGGTGGCACGGGCGACCCCTCGCGCATCGCGGCGCAGATTGTGTCGGGCATTGGCTTCCTGGGTGGCGGACTGATCCTGAAGGAGGGATTCACCGTGAGGGGACTCAACACGGCGGCCACGATATGGTGCTCGGCGGCCTGCGGAACACTGGCGGGCGTGGGCATGTACCTCGAAGCCTTCGTGTTGGTGGCGTGTGTGCTGATCACCCATTGCGTGTTTCGGCCCCTCGGCACCTTCATCCTGAAGCTCAACACCAAGATGTACCACTACACGGTGCGGGCCGAGTGTATGAAACATTCGGCCGACCGAACCCAGCAGTTCCTCATGGACATGCTGGCGTTCAACAAGAACATAAAGGTGAACGCCCTGTTCTACAAAGGGGCGGGCGACAAGGTGGTGGTGTGCTGCGACATGCAGATATTGGGGGAGCACAAGTCGCTGCTCGACCTCGTGGTGTCGCGCCTCCGCTCTCGTCCCGACGTGTTCAGCGCCGGTTGGGAGCGCCAAGAGTCGCCCCAGGAGGATTTCTGACCGCACCGTGGCATGGCGCTCGCTTGCCGCTTTGGCCCCAAGCCATGTGCCATGCCGAAGGCCGAAAGGCAGCTTCGGCGCTTGGGGCACCGCTGGCGTGAATAATTCTTAAATATCCGAGGCAACGTGCACGATTGTTGCATTTAATCGTTACTTTTGCCCTCGATTAAAGTCCAAGGCGGCCACCGGGCCGTTGGGAGGACTTGCCCGATCCAACAAGAAATAAGGGGTGCTTCACGAGTGTGTTGCTGAGATTATACCCATAGAACCTGACGCAGGTAATGCTGCCGCAGGGATTGCTTCCTTCACAGTAACGACAGGTGATAGCGAGGCTGTTTCTATTCCGTATTGTCTTTTGTGGTACGTAGCGCCGATGCTCCCCTGCCAACACAGGAAAGCATGAAATATCTTTGCGCACTGACCATTGCCGGATCCGACAGTTGTGGCGGAGCAGGCTTGCAAGCCGACATCAAGACGATGTCGGCCTTAGGGGTTTATGCTGCATCGGCCGTCACATCGGTCACGGTGCAGAACACGCTGGGCGTGCAAGCCGTGCAGGCCATCAGGCCCGACGTGGTGGCCGGACAGATCCGCGCTGTGATGGACGACGTGGCGCCCGTGGCCATCAAGATTGGCATGGTGAACGACCGCCCCACGCTGCAGGCCATTGCCGACGCCTTGCGCCCCTACCATCCGCGCTTTGTGGTGGTCGACCCGGTCATGGTGTCGACCAGTGGGTCGCCCCTGATGCAGCCCGACGCTGTCGACGCCTTCTGCCAACAGTTGTTGCCCATGGCCACGGTGCTCACGCCCAACCTGCCTGAGGCCGAGGTGTTGGCCCACATGCCCATCCGCTCCTTCGCCGACATGGACGAGGCCGCACGCCGCATCATCCAACTGGGATGCAAGGCCGTGCTTATCAAGGGCGGCCATTGGGAAGGCCAACAGAAGGTGGACCGACTGTATATGCCAGGCCAACCGCCCCGCTCCTACGAGCATCCCACCATCGAAACCCGCAACACCCATGGCACGGGATGCACGCTCTCGTCGGCCATCGCGTCGTTCTTGGCACGCGGACTGGCCCTGCCCGAGGCCGTGGGCAGCGCCGTCGACTACCTGGCCCAAGCCATTGAGGCTGGCAAGGATGTTGCCATTGGAGCCGGCCATGGGCCCGTCGACCACTTGTTCAACCCTGAAAAACTCATCAAGTCATGATACAATTTATCACACACGCCAACACACGTTATGGATATGTGGAGGGCGCACAACTGGCGCTCGAGGGCGGATGCCGATGGATTCAGCTCCGCATGAAAGGGGCCACCGAGGCCGAGTTTATGGAGGCTGCCAAACCCATTGGCGACCTGTGCCGCAAGCATGGCGCCACGTTTGTGCTCGACGACCATGTGGAATGGGTGGAGCGCACGGGAGCCGACGGCGTTCACCTGGGAAAGAACGACATGCCCGTGGATGAGGCGCGCCGCATCTTGGGCAACGACAAGATCATTGGCGGAACGGCCAACACGTTCGACGATGTGGAGCGACTGCACCGACAAGGTGCCAACTACATAGGGTGCGGCCCCTTCCGATTTACCACTACCAAGAAAAACCTGTCGCCCATCCTCGGCCTGGAGGGCTATCGCCACATCGTGGAGCAGATGCGGGCACACCACATCGACCTGCCCATTGTGGCCATTGGAGGAATCCTGGCCGACGACATCACGTCGGTGATGCAAACGGGCGTAACGGGCATTGCCGTGAGTGGCGCCATCCTCAACGCCAACGACCCCGTCGAGGAGATGCAACGCTTCGTCGGACTGGTGGGCGACCGGGGCTGACCCACCCCACCGTTTCCAACGAGAACCAACCTGAATAACCATTATATGAAGACAGACATCAAATTCGATTATCCTTCCTCAGAGAAGGTTTACCTGAGCGGCAAGCTCTACCCCGACCTACGCGTCGGCATGCGCCGCGTGCGACTGACGCCCACCGTAACCATCGAGAACGGTGTGCGCCATGAGGAGCCCAACCAGCCGGTCTACGTATACGACACCAGCGGACCCTACAGCGCCCCCGCCGTGGAGATCAACCTCGAGAAGGGACTGCCCCGACTGCGCCAGCCGTGGATCGACGGTCGTAAGGAGGGACAAACGCAGATGTATTTCGCCAAGCAGGGCATCATCACACAGGAGATGGAGTATGTGGCCATACGCGAGAACATGAACTGCGAGGAACTGGGCATCAAGACCCACATCACACCGGCCTTCGTGTGCAAGGAGATTGCCGAGGGACGCGCCGTCATCCCCGCCAATCGTAAGCACCCCGAGGCGGAACCGATGATCATCGGCACCCATTTCCTCGTGAAGATCAACACCAACATCGGAAACTCGGCCACCACATCGGGCATCGAGGAGGAGGTCGACAAAGCGGTGTGGAGCTGCAAATGGGGTGGCGACACGCTCATGGATCTCTCCACGGGCAACGACATACACGAGACGCGCGAGTGGATCCTGCGCAACTGTCCCGTGCCAGTGGGCACCGTGCCCATGTACCAAGCCTTTGAGAAGGTGAACGGCAAGGCCGAGGACCTTACGTGGGACATCTTCCGCGAGACGCTTATCGAACAGTGTGAGCAGGGCGTGGACTACTTCACCATCCACTGCGGCATCCGACTGAAGAACATCCACCTGGCCGACACGCGCCTCACGGGCATCGTGAGCCGTGGCGGAAGCATCATATCCAAGTGGTGCAAGGTGCATCAGAAGGAGAGCTTCCTCTACGAGCACTTCGACGACATCTGCGACATCTGCGCCCAATACGACGTGGCCATATCGCTCGGCGACGGCTTGCGGCCAGGCTGCACACACGACGCCAACGACGCGGCGCAGTTTGCCGAGCTCGACACCATGGGCGAACTGGTGGAGCGCGCTTGGGCCAAGAACGTGCAGGCGTTTATCGAAGGTCCCGGCCATGTTCCCATGCACAAGATCAAGGAGAACATGGAGCGACAGATAGAGAAGTGCCACGGCGCACCGTTCTACACGCTCGGCCCGCTCGTGACCGACATCGCGCCGGCCTACGACCACATCACATCGGCCATCGGAGCCTCGATGATTGGATGGTATGGAACGGCCATGTTGTGCTACGTCACACCCAAGGAGCACCTGGCCCTGCCCGAGAAGGAGGACGTGCGAACGGGTGTGGTGACCTACAAGATCGCCGCCCACGCCGCCGACCTGGCCAAGGGGCACCCCGGAGCCACCGTGCGCGATGACGCGCTGAGCAAGGCACGCTACGACTTCCGTTGGAAAGACCAGTTCAACCTGTCGCTCGACCCGGAGCGCGCGCTCGAGTATTACAAGACGAGCAACACCGTCGACGCCAACTATTGCACCATGTGCGGACCCAACTTCTGCGCCGCACGCATCAGCCACTCGCTCAAGAACTGCGAGGGATAATAACGTTAACTGTTTAAATACATAAGAAAAATGATTGAGACACAAGTATCAAAAGGTATCATCAGTACCTATTTCGACAAACTGCAGAAAAACTTGGACCTCGACGTGGCCATCGTAGGCGGTGGCCCCTCGGGCATCGTGGCAGCCTACTATCTGGCCAAGGCCGGTCTGAAAGTGGCACAGTTCGACCGCAAGCTGTCGCCCGGCGGCGGCATGTGGGGCGGCGCCATGATGTTCAACCAGATTGTCATTCAGGAGGAAGCCTTGCACATCGTGAAGGATTTCGACATCAATTACGCGCCCTTCGAGGACGGCCTCTACACCATCGACTCGGTGGAGAGCACATCGGCACTGCTCTACCACGCCGTGCACGCTGGCGCAACCATCTTCAACTGCTACTCGGTGGAGGATGTGGTGTTTAAGGACAACGTGGTGAGCGGTGTGGTGGTCAACTGGACACCGGTGCTCCGCGAAGGCCTGCACGTCGACCCGCTGAACATCATGGCCAAGTGTGTCATCGACGGAACGGGCCACGACAGCGAGATGTGTAAGGTGGTGGCCAGCAAGAATGGCATTCGCCTCGACACCGCCACGGGTGGCGTCATCGGTGAGCGCTCGCTCGATGTGGTCGAGGGCGAACGCATGGTGGTTGAGGGAACCCGCGAGATTTACCCGGGCCTCTACGTATGCGGCATGGCCTCGTCTGCCGTGGCCGGCACACCGCGCATGGGACCCATCTTCGGCGGCATGATGCTCTCGGGCAAGAAGGTGGCCGACCTGATCATCGAGAAGTTAAAGAAGTAAGCCGCATGGGCGGCGAAAGCCTCGGACTTTCCCACTGAACTGAAACCGAAACCCTTTCCATATCATGAAATGGATCGTCATCACCTCTCCCGACTTCGTGCCGGGAGAGGCTTTTTTCATCGACAAGCTCTTCGGTCATGGGCTCGACCTGCTGCATCTGCGCAAGCCCGGAGCCTCCGCCGACGAGTGCCGTGACCTGTTGGAGCGCATACCCAAGCGGTGGCGTGGACAGGTGGTGCTGCATGAGCATTTTGAGTTGGCCGAGGCCTACGGCGCGCATGGCATCCATCTGAACCGCCGCAACCCGCAAGCGCCCGAGGGTTATGGCGGCAGCGTGTCGTGCTCATGCCACAGCCTGGAGGAGGTGGCGGCCAGCAAGCCACGGCGCCAATATGTGTTTCTCAGTCCCATCTTCGACAGCATATCCAAGGTGGGCTACGCCGCCGCGTTTCCCGAGGAGCAGCTCCACCAAGCCGCCAAGGAGCGGCTCATCGACCGTCAGGTGGTGGCCTTGGGTGGCGTAACGGCCACAAACATCGCCGCGCTCAGGGCCTGGCACTTTGGAGGCGCCGCTTTCCTGGGCGACGTATGGAGCCGCATGGACGATCCCAACGTCGATGCTTACCTCGCCCACCTGCGCCAGTTGCTGCACGAATAGGCCGGGCGCATCTGCGTTCAACCACACCAAAGCGTTAACCCCCAATGGGCCATTAGGTCGATTGGGGGTTACTTGACGACGGGCAGGCCCTGCTCTTTCCACCGCAAGATGCCACCCTTCATGTCGACCACGTGGAAGCCTTTCTTCTGCATGTAGACGGCGGCGGCGTTGCTACGGCGACCGCTGCGGCAATAAATATAATAGGTGCGCTGGCGACAGAACTTCTTCATGCCACGGCGGAATACTTTCGTGTTGAGCCAATCGAGGTTGGCGGCACCATCAATGTGGTCCTCGGCAAACTCGGAGGGGCGGCGCACATCGAGCAGCACGGCGGTGGAGTCGGCCCGCACGGCCTCAATAAACGGCTTCGGCTCCAACGTCAGGACAGGCGTTTGGGCCGAGCAACTGCCGCAAAACGACAAGGCGGCAAGGAGGGTGAGAAGTATGTGTTTCATGATTCTAATGTTAAGCGCAAGCCAAAGGCCCACGCGTTAGACAACTGCAAAAGTAAGCATTATTTTCCATAAGCATGGCATCTTCGCCCATTTCCTTACATGCCACGTCTCACCTCTTGCTGGCAATGGGGAATAACGCAAAAAACAAATCTGCCAAACAGCTGACCGAACGGAGACCAAACGACCAACCGAAAGCTCCACCCTCACGCTTGCCCAACAGGCGAAAAACCGACGGAAAAGCCCAAGCCTTGTTTCGCAAACCATGCCAGCGGGGGCGATTTGATGGGCCAAAAGGACGCGAAAGGACAAAAAACATTAATTGTATGCAGTTTTTTCGCAAAACACGACCAACTAAACGAATAGTTTTGTACCTTTGCCAACTAACAGACAAGCCTAATAAATCAATTCCATTATGGTAAAATTAAACTTATCGTCTCAGATTGTACTGAACAAGGTACCTGAGGAATTCTATCATCCTAAAACCGCTGTTGAACTGTCAGAGCTGACTCGTTGTGAGAAGCTTCCCACAACCATCTTCCCTAAAACAGAAGAGGGCGCGCTGAGCATTGCTACCACCATTGCCAACGCTATCCGCCAGAAACAGCAGTCGGGCCAGTACTGCGTGCTCGGTTTGGGCACCGGTTCAAGCCTCACTCCGGTATTCAACGAGCTCATCCGCTTGCACAAGGAGGAGAAGCTGAGCTTCTCTAACGTGGTCGTGTTCAACGCCTACGAGTACTTCCCCTTGCAGCCGAGCGCAAAGAACTCTACACTCAACCAGCTGAAAGAGCGCCTGCTCAACCACATCGACATCAATCCGCAGAACGTGTTCACGCTCGAAGGCACCGTGCCCCAGGAGCGCGTACAGGAGTCGTGCCGCCTCTATGAGCAGCGCATCCAGAGCTTCGGCGGCATCGATATCATGCTGCTTGGCATCGGCCGCATTGGCAACATCGCCATCAACGAGCCGGGTTCAAGCCTCACCTCAAGCTCACGCCTCATCCTGATCGACAGCCTCACACGCGAGGAGATGTCGATGAGCCAGTCGACCAACGAGACGGTGCCTCCCTGCGCCGTAACCATGGGTATCTCCACCATCCTGAAGGCGCGCCAGATCTTCCTCACCGCATGGGGCGAGGAGAAGGCTGCCATCATCCAGAAGTGTGTGGAGGGCTCTATCAGCGACGCCATCCCCGCCACATTCCTGCAGACCCACAACGACGCTCACGTGATGATCGACCTCGCAGCCGCTGGCCGATTGACACGCATCGTTCACCCCTGGCTCGTCACCAGCTGCAAGTGGACCGACAAGCTCACACGCGCCGCACTTGTGTGGTTGTGCGAGGTTACAGGCAAACCCATCCTGAAGCTTACCAACAAGGATTATAATGAGAACGGCTTGTCTGAGCTGCTCACCATCTACGGATCAGCCTATAACGCCAACATCAAGATCTTCAACGACTTGCAGCACACCATCACCGGATGGCCCGGCGGCAAGCCCAACGCCGACGACACCTATCGTCCCGAGCGCGCCACACCATTCCCCAAGCGCGTCATCGTGTTCTCTCCGCACCCCGACGACGACGTCATCTCAATGGGTGGCACCATCCGCCGACTGGTGGAGCAGGGTCACGACGTGCACATTGCCTACGAGACCAGCGGTAACATCGCTGTGGGCGACGAGGAGGTTACACGCTTCATGCACTTCATCAACGGCTTCAACCAGATCTTCGATGGCAACAAGGACGAGGTCATCAAGAACAAATACAAGGAGATCAAGGAGTTCTTCAAGAAGAAGAAGGACGGCGATACCGACACACGCGACATCCTGACCATCAAGGGTCTGATTCGCCGCGGTGAGGCTCGCACAGCCTGCACATACAACAACATTCCGCTCGACCACGTTCACTTCCTCGACCTGCCGTTCTATGAGAGCGGTACCATCGAGAAGCTCCCCATGACCGAGAAGGACGTCGACATCGTTCGCAAGCTTATCACTGAGGTGAAGCCTCATCAGATTTACGTCGCCGGCGACCTGGCCGACCCCCACGGCACACACCGCAAGTGCACCGACGCCGTGCTCGCTGCCATCGACCTGGAGAAGGAGGCCAAGGCCGAGTGGCTCAAGGACTGCCGCATCTGGATGTACCGCGGAGCATGGGCCGAGTGGGAAATCGAGAACATCGAGATGTGTGTGCCCATGAGCCCCGAGGAGCTCAGAGGCAAGCGCAACTCTATCCTCAAGCACCAGAGCCAGATGGAGAGCGCTCCGTTCCTGGGCAACGACGAGCGCCTGTTCTGGCAGCGTTCGGAGGACCGCAACCGCAACACCGCCAAGATTTACGACAACCTCGGTCTGGCTTGCTACGAGGCCATGGAGGCCTTCGTGGAGTATAAGCCCCTCTAACCCCGAAAATGCCCTATGCGCCCAGCGTAGCGCCCATCCCACCTGCAAGGTAGGGCAAAGCGCCACACATAGCGCATAGCAAGCAACACATAGCAAAGGCCCACCCGCCGCCAACATCATGGCAACGGGTGGGCCTTTTGGGTTTGAGTGAGATTCGAATTGCTATCGAATGACCAATTCGGATTGCTATCGAATGACCAATTCGGATTGCTATCGAATGACCAATTCGGGGTAAAAACGAATGACCGATTCGGGGTAAAAGGCAACGACCAACGGGAACCAAAAGAGCCCACTGTGCGCGATAGGCATTGGAACCTATTGGGCATAGTGGGCTTCGATTTGCAAGGGAATGGGGATAGAATGGCTGGCGAAGGAAAGCAGAAGGCCAACAGGGTCCAAGAACGCTACGTCATCGTCTTACATGAAGACTTGCCTGGTCCTGAACTATCGGCTTGCTTGCCTGATACAGCGTTTGGGCCAATCTTAGGCGGGCCACACGCTGACCTAACACAGGGCCGTGGCTCATCTTACACGACGCCACGCTTGGGCTTAGGCTGGCTCTTGCCTATCCTTACGCTGCGTTTTTCCTGCGGCTACACAGGGTTCTCCTGCGGCTACACAGAATTCTCCTGCGGCTACACAGAATTCTCCTGCGGCTACACGAGTTCTTCCTGCGGCTACACAGGGTTTGCAAGAAACGCAAAAGGGTGCAAACCCCAATCGTCTGGATTGGGGCCTGCACCCTATATAGGCTCCTGTGGCTACACAGGATTTGTCTTGGGATCATCCAAAACAAATCCTGGTAGCCCGAGGCATTCCTCAGCCTCATTCATATCTTTCTTGGCGCTTGCGCCTTACTGCTCGAGCACGCTAAACTCGGCGCAGGTGGCAAAGTCTTGTCCGTCTTGCGAGCTCTTGGCTGTGAAGCGGAGGTAACGGGCGCGAACGGGCTTCTCAAAGAGCACGCGCTTCAGGCTGCGGTTGTTGGCAAAGGCTCCCTTGGCAATAACGGGGCCCCATGTCTTACCGTCCATGCTGACCTGGATCTCGTAGTCCTTGATGTTGCCGTTCTGCGAGTCCTGACGCGGCAGGTAGGCAAAGCCCTTGAGGGTCTTCGCGGCACCGCAGTCGAAGTCAACCCAGTGGGGATAGTTGGCCACTGTAACGCTGAACATGGTGTGCCAGTAAGTGTTGGGATTTCCGTCCACCATGTGCTCAGCGTCGCCCTCGCCGCTCTCTACCGAGCTGGCGAACTTCACCGTTACGGGGATGGCATCGATGCGCTCAAACTGCTGAGAGTAGTTGAAGCGTGAGCCCTTGGCGAAGGCCACCACGCGACCACCCTCCGTGAGGTTGAACGGGCCCTTGTAGACCGATACGCGCTTGGCGTTGTTCACCTTATAATAGATGGTCTGGTTCTTGGCGCCGTTGATGGTCACCACACCGTCGGTAGCGCGACTGATGCTCAGCGGAGCCTGTCCGTCGAGCGCCACGTTGGCGAGGTTGGTGAGCTGGTCGTTGGCCATGGTTGTGGTGGGTCGGATGGCGAATCCAAACGACTGTGTGGTGCTCTTTACGCGGTCGGCCTCGAGCGGTCCACCCTGTCCGCAGCTGTTGCCGCCCAGTCCGGTGATGGCGTGGTCGATATGGAGCCACACGCCGTCGCTTGCGGGCAACTCATGGGGATGGTTGGCCATGGCGAGCTGCTGGGCTGAGTAGGGCAGCGCAGAGAAGCTCATCACGCTGTCGGCCACGAAGATGGCACCCTGCTGACCGTCGCTGAGGGCCACCCAACGGCTATCCTGGTGGTTGGCCATATCCTGCGGCTTGGGGAAGTTCTCAAACTCGCGAGCCACATCGGGCTGGTTCCAGATGGCCACAGCCTGACTGGTCTTACGGTCGGGATAGTTGTCGACCGGTCCGCGACCGTAGTATTTCATCTGCTTCATGGCCTTCGGCAACTTCATGGCGTAGCCCAGACGAGCCAGCGTTAGGTTGGGTCGGTTGGCCGAAACGGTGCTCTGGTTCTCCACCGTTCCATCGGGATGGATGGTGTAAACCACATTGGTGGTGAACTTAAACTCGGGCTTTCCACCCGTCTTCGTCAGCTTCTTCCAGTTCTTGTCGGCACCTTCGAGCTTGGCGGTCTCGGTGCCCTGGCTCTCCACCACAAACTTCACGCTGACCGTACCGTCGGCGTTGGTCACCACGTGGCTCTCGAGCGCCTTGTGCTCCAGGCAGTGCAAACCGTTGGCATACCATCCCTGGTACACCCAGTTGTCGTTGTTCACCCAAGCGCGGAAGGCGTCGAGACGCGGGCCGCATCCGTCGGCGAACATCTGCTTGCCGTTATAGGTAAGGCTGCGGAGCGTTCCGGTAGCCTTGTCAAAGGTCATGGCGAAGGCGTTGCCACCATCGATGGCGATGTCGGCGTTGGTCTCCTTCACATTGATCTTGGCACCCGTCTTGGCAGCCTCTGCGAGCGACGGGCGCTCGGCGGCCGTCTGCACGAGCAGCTGCTGGTCGGCCTGCACATATCCGGCCTTGGCCCACGGTGTGTTGTTCTTCAGGTGGAAGGCCACGTAGAGCTGGTAGTCCTTGCCAGCGTCGAGCTTGGCGTTGGCCAGGCCGTCGACGGTCACCACCTTGTGCTGGCGGGGAGCCACGCTGCCCACAGCCAGTTGGCCCTTAGCCACCTCCAGGCCATCGGCCGTGAGGCTATAGGTCACGTCGTAGTCGGTGAGGTCGCCTGTATAATAGTTCTTATTGAAGATGTCGAGTGTGCCCTTGGCCTTGTCGGCCCATTTCACACCGATGTTCTGATAGACCTTCTTCACCTCGAAGTACTGAGGCTTGGGCTCGAGGTCGCCGAAGATGATACCGTTCATCACAAACTGGCCGTCGTTGGGCGTGTCGCCAAAGTCGCCACCGTAAGCGAGGTAGCGCTTTCCGTCGGGAGTATAGTTGTACATCGACTGGTCGATCCAGTCCCAGATAGCACCACCGCAAAGGAAGTTGGTCGACTCAATGGCATCCCAATAATCCTGCAGGTTGCCCACGGCGTTACCCATGGAGTGGGCATACTCGGAGATGTGGAACGGATACTTGATGTTGAGGTTGCCACGCACGGCAGCGCGCACCCAGTTGACCGAGGGATACTGGTTGGATCCCATGTCAACGATGTCGTTGTTGCGCTCATACTGCACGGGGCGCGAAGGATCATACTCGTGGATGGCAGCGTAGCTGGCCTTGAAGTTGTCGCCAGGTCCGGCCTCGTTGCCAAGGCTCCAGATGGCTATACAGGGATCGTTGACACGAGCGTGGGCCATGGCCATCATGCGTCCGATGTGCTGGTTGAGGAACTCAGGCACGTGGCTCAGACTTTCCTTGCCATAGAAATACTCGTGGCTCTCGATGTTGGCCTCGGCCTCGAGCCAGATGCCATACTTGTTGCAGAGATAATAGAAATAAGGATCGTTGGGATAGTGGGATGTGCGCACGTGGTTGATGTTGCCACGCTTCATCAGCATGATCTCATCCTCCATCTGCTTGCGTGTGATGGCATGGCCACGTGTGGGGTTGGTGTCGTGGCGGTTCACACCCTTGAGCTTCAGCGGCTTACCGTTGACCAAGAGGTAACGGCCCGCCAGTCCGAACTCGTCGTCCTTAGCGGCCACGTCGCGAATCTCCACGGTACGGAAACCGGTCTGTGTGCTGACGGCCTCCACCACGTTGCCCTTCTTGTCGCGCAGCTCGCAAACAAGCGTGTAGACATTGGGCTCCTCAGAGCTCCAGGGGCGCACGTTGGCCACGGTGAAGTTCTCGTGGAGCGTGCTGCTGGCGTTCTTGGCCTGATTGATCTTGCCTGTGGTTGTGGTCAGCACGCGCGCCTCGCCCTCAGCGTCGCCATAGAGCTTGTTGGCGAAGAGCTTAAACACGGCGGTGTAGCCCTTGGCGTCCTTGGTGCCCACATTGCTCACGGTGTAGTCCACGGCGAGCTTGCCTGTGCCGTCGGCCGTCCATGCGGGAATGACCTTGAGGTCGCTCACGTGCACCTTGGGCTTGCTATACACGGCCACGGTGCGGAAGATACCGGGCAGGCGGAACATGTCCTGAGCCTCGAGGAACGAACCGTCGGAAGAGCGATACACCTCCACGGCCACCTCGTTGTGGCCAGGCTTGGCCCACTGGCTGATGTCGAACTCGGCCACGTCGCGCGAGTCTTTCGAGCAGCCCACATAGTGGCCGTTGACCCAGAGGTAGAAGAACGAGTCGACACCATCGAAGCTGATGTAGACCTCGCGTCCCTTCCAGTTCTGCGGCAGGGTGAAGGCGCGGCGGTAGGAGCCCACCTCGTTGCGATACTCGTAGGTGGTGTAGTCCTTCGGCGGCTCACGCATCACACCGTTCTTCCAGTCGCCCACGGCGATGTTATACTTGAAGATGACCCACTGGTTGACGTAGATGGGCGTGCCATACTTCTGTGTGCCATCTTTCTGAAGGCCATACATGTTCCACGACATGGGCACCTCCACATCGTCCCATGCCTGGTCGTTGTAACCGGCCTGATAGAAATCCTTGGGGCGGGCGTCGGGGTTCTTGGCGAAATGGAACTTCCATTTGCCGTCGAGGCTCATCCAATAGCTCGACTTCTCGGGCAGGACGCCCTTGGCCTCGTCGACCGAAGCGAAGCTGGTGAACCATGCGTGCGGCTGCAACTTGTTGTAGCCAATCAACTCGGGCTGCTGCCACTCCTGGCCCGTGGGGGCTGTGGCAGTACCATACTCATAGCCCTTCAAGAGGGTCTGAGCCGGCAGTGCGGTTGCCAAGAGACAGCCCACTGCAGTTAAGAAATTGCGAATGATCATGTAAAAAGATAGATTGTAGTTGCGCGTAACATAAATACTTTCTGCAAAGTTAAGTATTTTATCACGGCTTTGCAAATAAAACGGCAAAAAACAGGTGCCGGCCGGAGCAAGAATAGTCCCCAATTGGTTGCGGAAACGGCCGAAACGGCAGGAATGGGCACAGGTGTTCGCAGCCCGTCGCCATCGATGGCGAATCAGAACAGGAACATCTTGAAGCGTTGGGTGTTGGATTCTTTCTGCGCCAACTCGTCGGTCATTCGCCGCATGGCCTCTTTGAAGAAGAAGCTAACAAGGTGCTCGTCGGTTGCCTCGGTGCGAATCATGCGCAGGGCCGCTATGTATTCCTGGCGACTGGTGGCGGGAATGATGAGAAGCGGATGGTGCATGCGCAGCAAGATGTAATTGCTGAGGAGCCGCCCCGTACGGCCATTGCCGTCGCGGAAGGGATGCAAATACTCGTAGAAGCCGTGGAAGCGTGCGGCAAGCACCATGGGATGGGCCGCTGCCGCAACGATGGCGCGCTCAGTGGAAGCAAGCAGCTGGGGCACCCTCGCCACCAACTGCCCGTGGTCGCCAAACACGGTGTCGCCAGCCGCCATGTCGGTCGTGGTGTATTGGCCGGGCGTGGCGTCGGGCGCACGGTAAGCAAGCGTGTGGAGGGTGACCCGTCGGTTCACTTCTTTCAGGAATTCTTCGTCGAGCGGATGGTCGATATGGTCGAGCACATATTCGTATGCCTGGAAATGATCGAGCATCTCAAAAGCCTCATACAGGGTCTTGCCCGCGGGAATCATGCCAAGGCCTTTCTCTTTCAATTCGCGTGTGTCGTCGACCGAGAACGAGTTGCCTTCGATGGCGCACGAATGGGTAGAGAAAAGCACCTCATTAAACTGCCGATACTCTTCACGCTCCATTTTATCGATCACCTCCGCCTGATACGTAGCCCTCAGACGTTCGTACTCGTTGATTTCCTTTTCGAATGACATCATATAAAGTTTCCCGTGATAACTGTTGCCTACAAAGATACATCATTTTTTTGACAGCACCATCATTTGGCGCCCATTATCTCTAAACCCATTGGGGACAAACCTGCCGTCGGCGCAAACCCTCCCGTTGCGGGCGTGGCTGCGCCTTGGCAAGCATCGCGTGGCTCGCGCCTTACTCAAACTGCATGGGGCCGAAGAAGTCGGGGCGATGGAAGTCGGGCTTGGGCACGTCGACGGGGAAGAGCGACACGAAGTGGGGACGGGGCAACTTGTCGCCACACTTGTAGACGTTGCCATGGGCCTGCAGACCGGCGAACGACTGGAGCTTGTGGTGGAACAAGGCGGTGGCGGGCACAGACAGGCACAGCTGCCACGTGCGCTCGCCCTCGATGTCGGCAAACGGCATGCGGCCCATGGTGGCAAAGCGGTCTACGGTGTTGAGCACCTCCTGGTTGGCGCGCTCGCGGTTGACGCGGGCCGCTCCGGCTCCGATGAGCATCGTTCCGGCGGCGTTGCACTCTATATTATAATAGGTGCCGTTGTCGGTGGGCGAAAGGAAGAGCTCGCAGCACGAGTCTTCCCACACGTTGCCGTTGTCGTAGGATGCCACGGCGCGCACGCAAGCCTCGCTTACGCGGTAATGGATGAGCAGGTGAGAGCCCGTGTGGGCCAGGCGCACCTCCACCTGAGGCTTGTAGGGGAACGACTCGGCCCAGCATGAATGGGCCACGGGGATGAATGGCAGATGGGCATTGTCCATCACGCTAACAATTTCGGCGGCGCTAACGGGAGCGTCGGCAATGCGGGGTATCAGGATCGTTGGTTGCATGGTTTAGGTTTGGTTTTGCTATCTTATGCAAAGATACAACTAAGAAACGAAAGTGAGCGCGAAATGGGCAAAAGAATATTGCTTCCCGCCGATTTATGCCGCACCCGTCGGTCATTTGACACGCATGCAAATATTAAAATATCGCAACAATCTATACCGCAATCTACATTGTTTTTTACGACCAGCCATGCCTTCGGTCGCAAATACGCCATTCTCGCGCAATCTTCGCAACGCTCTGACCATTAACCACTTACCATTCCCACAACTCGTTCAAACCTTCAGCTTTCACATTCCATATTGCGAAAAGCCACGTTTCGAGGCTTGAAACATGGCTAACGGCACTACGAGAGATGGTCTTTCGAGGCTCGGTTAGGCAGGTATCGCAAATGGAAAGATGCCTAACGGCAAATCGGGAAGTCGGTTTTTTGTCGCCCGTCTCGTAAAAAACGCGTTTTCACGCGCTATTTCACGCAAAAACAGAGACCAACTTTTT
>SAMEA3663179__coassemble_145_pt1 | contig 17103 bp, 15 predicted proteins | sample SAMEA3663179__metabat2_low_PE_002 | metagenome-assembled genome bin SAMEA3663179 (sample SAMEA3663179) | pig gut metagenome | biome: pig gut; feature: pig-associated habitat; material: faeces | place: Denmark | collected 2012
CCTTTGAATTGCACGTCATGATGCTGCGGGGACCGGGATGCTGTCTTCCGCTACCTGCAGCCAACACCTCATACAATATCCCTTTCGGCAACTTATGAATGCCTTCCTTGTTTTGAAGGTCGAGCATGTACTGCTCATTCTTCAGCTTGTACTCTGTCTTTTTGCTCATAACCTTATTTCAACTTTGCTCCGTCCTTGAAGGCGTTGCCGACACGTTTGCCAATCTCAAGATAGCCCATGTGAACTGGAACGAAGGTGATGAGGTGCATCTTCTCAAGATCAGGCTTTCCGTCGTCTGCAAGGAACTCCTCCTTAACGCGGATGTTCAGGATCTTGGCTACGATGTAGTAACCAGTCTCACTCTCATCAATCTTGCGCTCGATACGGCACTCCATAGACATAGGAAAATCTGTGAACACTGGCGCATTGACTGTCTCACCCTTTTCCACCTTCCATCCGGTCTTGGCTACCTTATCCTTTGCCTTCCTACCACTCACGATACCTACATAGTCGGATGCGACCATAGTCTCTGCTGTGGCGAAGGCAACTGTGAAGTCCGGATTCCCGTTAAGGTTCACCGTCGTCTGATGATTACCCATTGAGATCATGATCTCGTCATTGTCCCACTGCCCAGACCAAGCAGCATTCATTGCATTGGGTGTGCCGTCGGCATCGTATGTGCCGATAACGATTACTGACTGTGGCACGAACCAAGCTCTTCCTTTGAAACTCTTCATATTGATCTTATTTAGTGATCTTCAAAAAATAACTTGGTAAAGTTTATCACATTTGATAATCTTATATTGAGTAATTGTTTTGTTTATTATATTCAGAATGTATATTTAGTTTAATTAACTGATACGTAGGCTTTTATTATATGAATAATTTCTTTATTATCGATAAAATTCCTTATCTTTGCAGGGCGCAAGCCGGAACGTGGAAACAAGAAACGTTAGACATAGCAACTGCGACAAAAAGAGGAATTTTCCAGGCATTGCGAACCTCAATGAAAGGCAACGTCGGCTGTTCTATGCTAAAATGGCATTGGATATGGGTCGGCACGGCGTAAAAGAGGTCTGCAAGGAATATGGCGTGTCTAAAAATACAGTTTATAGAGGTATTCATGAACTAAAAGGCAACCGTAATATGGAATCGGGTCGTATAAGAAAACAAGGTGGTGGAAGGAAGAGAATCCTTGACCTTCATCCTGAGTATAAAGATATATTTTGCAAGGAGACTGACGACTTTACTGGTGGCTTGCCTCAGAATGAAGATATTAGGATGCTCTTTTACCCGATACCAGTCGTAATAGACAGATTCAGCGACAGAGGCATCGCTATATCACGCTATATAGTGGAGCAGCTAATTTCAAGTGAGGGATTGAAGAAGCGTAAGCCAAAGAAATGCACGTCTATGGCAGAATGTGAAAACCGGAACGAACAATTCGAGAAAATTTCTGAGAAAAAACAAGACTGTATAGCGCATGGCATCCCTGTTTTTAGCATTGATACTAAAAAGAAAGAACTCATTGGTCCTTTTAGGAGGGATGGGCAAGTTTTTTTGTAGCAAAGCTCCAAAGACAAAGGATCATGATTTTCCATCATTTGCAGATGGAAAGATTGTCCCATGGGGTATTTTTGACATAAAGAGGAATGCGGGATATATGAGTTTTGGAACCAATCATGATACAGCTGAGTTCGCTTGTGATAACATAAGGCATCATTGGAACAGTTCGCTTAAATATATCTATCCAAGTGCAAAATGCATCATGTTGCTTTGTGATGGAGGCGGCTCTAACAGTAGTTCCAGCAAACTCTTCAAGCAAAAACTTATTGAGCTTTCTATTGATCTGAAAGTAGATATAATAGTTGCTCATTACCCGCCCTATACTTCCAAATGGAATCCCATTGAACACAGATTGTTCTCACAAATAACCAGAGTGTGGAAAGGAGTGTTCTTTAATAGTATTGAGCAGGCTTGTGAACTTGCAGGAGAAACTCGAACAAAAAAGGGGTTATGTGTTTTAACCTCGATCAATAAAAAACTATACAGTACTTCTTCAAAAGTTGAAGACAACTATGATGAAATTTGCAAGCAACATATTGTATTTGATAAGAAGCTTCCTAAATGGAATTATAGAATCTTATGGCAAGGGAAGACGAGTTTACCAAGTTAATTTTTAAATGTTACTTAGCCTTTGTTAATACACAAATCAATTTCCTATTTTCAATTTACAAAAATAGGAATAATTTCTCAATAGCGCAAGAAAAAAACGAATTCTGTTTCTACTTGCCCGAGGATGTTTGTCTCATTGATATTTCTTGATATAATACCAGAAGAAAGTTACCGGCAGTAAGAAACTAAAGCAACAAACGACAAATGCAATATAAACTTACTGATAAAATTAAAAATATCCGTAGAAAGTTATTGGTATTTCAATAAAACTCAGTATCTTTGCATCAATAAAGGAAAATGCATGGATATAACGCAAAGAGTGACAGATAACGGAGGATACATCACTACTTCCGAGATGAACGGTTCCTCTGAGTATCAACGCATACTTCGGGGGGTGAAGCGCGGAGAGTTTGCTAAAGTAAGACATGGGGTCTATGCTCTAGCAGATGAACTTCTTGACAATATGATCGATGTAGAGAAGGTCATCCCAGGCGGAATAGTCTGTCTGTATAACGCATGGACCTATTATAATCTTACAACAACGGTACCTCCTGAGTTCTGCATTGCCATTGAGGCAAAAAGGAAAGTATCTCTTACTACCCCACTTCCGATAAAACTGTATTATTGGAAGAAAGAAAATCTACAGTTTGGTATTACACATGCCGAAATTTCTGGACATTACGTGCGTATTACCGACTTGGAGCGCAGCGTCTGTGATGTGGTTAAATACAGAAACAAGGTAGGGATGGAACTGTGCGGTGAAGTGATAAGGAACTATCTGAAGAGGAAAGACAAGAACCTTAGCCTTCTGTCTGATTACTCCAAAAAACTTAGGGTTGCGAAGACACTCAATACTTACATTGAAATTAATATTGGAGAATGAAAAAGCAAAAGGATTACGCCAAGTCTATCAGGTCAAGACTTTTGAACTTGATGAACAAGACAGGTTATAAATACATGTATCTGCTTTCAAGGTATTTTAACGAGCGCCTGCTTTATCGGGTTTCAGTGAGCCAATACAAAGATAATTTTCTACTCAAGGGAGGATCTTTATTGTATGCCCTTGAAGGATTGGAAGCCAGACCTACAATTGATATTGATTTCATGGCAAATCGTATTAGTCGTGACCGGGTCTTTCTGACAAGGGTGTTTAAGGAAATATTGGCAATCCCTTGTGATACGGATGGTGTTACCTTTGACCCACAAAGTCTACGTACGGAACCCATTACGGTAGACAAGAAATACCCAGGTACAAGGTTTTTCTTTTCTGCTCATATGGACACTATAGTCCAAAACATGTCAATCGACATTGGCTTTGGGGATGTTGTCACTCCTTCACCTGTGTCGATAGAGTTTCCTCAGCTTCTCTCTGATGTGCCGTCGGTAAACTTAAAAGCATATTCCATAGAGACTGTAATCGCAGAAAAGTTCCATACCATGCTGGATCGAGACGTGTTCAACAGCCGCATGAAAGATTTCTTTGACTGCTACCAGTTGTTTTTACGGTTCGATATCAATGAGCAGGAATTGTATCAAGCAATAAAAGCTACCTTTAGCAACAGGCAATTGGAGAACACGCCAGGGAGAATGCTATTTACAACCGAGTTTGCTAACGGTGAAGAAAGAAACATTAATTGGAATTCGTTTTTGCGAAAGATACATTGGAAAGAAAAATTGGATTTTCCGACTGTTATGAACCTACTCCGTCAGAAGTTAAAGCCATTGGAAGAGAGGTATTGGAAGGAAATGGGGTGAACTTAAATTAAATACCAGTTTCTACAATAAAAAGGAGATCTATTCAGGCAGCTAAAAAACTTTGTTAGGCATACGCAGTGCAGGGTGCGCGGTCTCATATATATAAGACCGTGCACCCTGCACTGCGTATGCAACAAAAAGTTTTTTAAAAGATTGTTTCTCAAATATTTGGAGATTGGTTCATTTTTTACTACCTTTGAACCCAAATAAAAGAGATCTTTGAATTTTATCTGACATGGACATTAGGGGTCCTATACGAACACATAGGGGTTCTCATGGGGTACCTAAAAAGTCTTTTGCAGATTTGTTGCAGAAAAATTCAGTAACTGCGTAATAACGTGATATTGAGGAAGATACGAATTTTAGTTCCGATTCCCCTCTTTCCGCACCATGCGTTTGATAGTTGTGGCTTTAATCGATGTAAAGATGAAAAAGAAAATTGCATATCTCGCCATTTCCCTTGTGTTTGTTCTTTCTGCGTTGACGGTGGGCGTGCAGCCTGCTGAGGCTCAAGGTGCGCCGGCTACAGCCCAGGCGGCATCGGCAACGGCTCCATCGGTGTCCGCTTCGAAAGAAACGAAGGATAGTACGGCGACTGAGGCTGGGCAAGACAGCCTCGACAATGAGGCGTTGATGGACGAAACCATGGCCGTTGATAGCGCCTCTGTGGCCCCGGTCGAGGAAGTGGGGTTCCACAAGGCCTTGAAGACAAAGTTTATCGAGGGTAACGCAGGGTTCATGTCGCTGGTGGCCCTGGCATTGGTTTTGGGCTTGGCCTTTTGCATTGAGCGCATCATTTATCTCAGTCTTTCGGAGATCAACGCCAAGAAATTCATGAAAGACCTCGATGCGAAGATCATGAGTGGCGACGTGGAAGGCGCCAAGGCGCAATGCCGCGACACCCGAGGCCCCGTGGCATCCATCTGCTATCAAGGCTTGGAGCGCATTGGCGAGTCGATGGATAACGTGGAGCGGAGCATCGTTAGCTATGGTTCGGTGCAAAGCGCCAATCTCGAAAGGGGATGCTCATGGATTACCTTGTTCATCGCCATGGCACCGTCGCTCGGTTTCCTCGGCACGGTGATAGGCATGGTGATGGCGTTCGACCAAATCCAAACGGCGGGCGACATCAGTCCGACCATTGTGGCCGCGGGCATGAAGGTGTCGCTCATCACCACCATCTTCGGTATCATTGTGGCCCTGATATTGCAGGTGTTCTACAATTACATCCTCTCAAAGATCGATCATTTGACCTCACAAATGGAGGAGTCGGCCATCACTTTGCTCGACTCTATGATGAAATATAAACTCACAAGACAATGATTACGCTTCCCCATCGTTGGCGGCAACTGCCTGCGGAGAAGCTGTCGTCGAAAGTGCTGGGCCTGCTCATAGCCCTTGTTATCTTGCTGTTCGCATTGTTTGGACTGGTGGGTTACAACCGTCCTTACGATGAGGACCCTAACTTTGTGGCTCCTCTTTTCACGGATGTGCTCATCGTCTTCATGGAACTGTTGGTGGTTTTGGCCATGGGTTGTGCCGTGTGGTCGATGACGAGAAGCCTGAAGGTTAGAGGGAAGAGTGAGGCTTATGAGAACAATGTGCCTATCAAGAAGATAGGGTATGTTGTGTCGTGGGGCACGGCTGCGCTGCTCTTGCTGTCTTTTCTCTTGGGATCGGCCCAATCTATGGTCATCAATGGGGTGGAGTATACGGATGAGTTTTGGCTCAAAACGGCCGATATGCTCATCGTGTCGTCGCTGGTTCTGATAGTCGTTGCTATCGGAGCCATGGCGTATGGTGCCACAAATTTTATGAGGAGAGATCATGTTCGCTAAGCGTAGACATCAGGTTCCTGGACTGAACACCACGTCGACGGCCGACATCTCGTTCATGTTGCTCATCTTTTTCTTGGTGACAACAAACATGGATGTCGACAAGGGCTTGACGCGACAGTTGCCCCCGGCCGATAAGCAGGAGCAGCAAGTGTCGCAGGTGGAGAAGGGAACGCTGATGACCCTGACCATCACCAAGGACAACGCACTGCTCGTTGATGGTAAGCCTACCCCCGTGAACAAGGTGTGTGGACTGGCCGAAGCGTTTGTGAGAAGGGTGGGGCGCAAGCATCTGGTGAAGATTGAGGCGGCTCCCGAGGCCAACTACGACATCTATTTCCAATTGCAAAACCAATTGGTGATGGCTTATGGACGCCTGCGCAACGAAGCGGCCATGAAGACCTATGGTAAGCCTTTCGCTAAGCTTACAGAGGAACAGCGTAACCATGTGAAAGACATCTGCCCTCAGCGCATCGCTGAGGATTATGGGCAGGCTGCCGTTTCGGCGGCGAATGCTTACGGTGTGGGCGAAACGGAGGCCGCTGGTACGGGAAAGGAGGAACGCCCATGAGCATGTTCAAACGACGTAAATACGAGGTGCCAGGACTGAACGCGGCATCGCTTCCCGACTTGATCTTTACCGTGTTGTTCTTCTTCATGATTGTCACCCACATGCAGAAGGTGGCCGTAAAGGTAAAATATCAAGTGCCGCAGGGAACGGAGCTCACACGCCTGACCAAGAAATCGGCTGTTACTTACATCTATATAGGTTATCCTTCCGATGGCTTGAGACGTAAGGTGGGTGAAGACATTCGCATCCAGTTGAACGATAAGTTCGCTTCGCCCGAGGATGTTGCCGATTACGTGAGTGCAGAGAAGGCTCGCATGTCGCCTTCCGACCAACAGCAAATGATGGTTTCCATCAAGGCCGATCGACACACCCCGATAGGCTTGGTCAACCAAGTGAAGCGCTCGCTCCAGCAAGCCAAGGCGTTGCGCATTAGCTATTCGGCTACCGAAACGAAGGAAAGAAAATAAGCATAGCGCGTTAGAGGCGCCTCAGGACGTTCGTGTTGCACCCTGGTAGGACGTTGACTATGCCTTGTTATTGCGCTTGTGGTAGGAAGGCGTGCCGTTTGTTGGGCGATAACCTGCTACTTGTTTTTTCGTGAAATCTCATGGGGTGGCAAAGCGTCTTTGGCCCCTAACAACAATGGTCGCTATATGCGAATTAATGATGAGTTTTGTATGTAATCTTGCATTTTTATGTCTTGTTTTTTGACCTGTGTGAAAAAACTGTGTGTTATGGGTGAGTATTTGTGTCAATCTGAAATAAATATGTGTTGAAAAGTTGCCAAATAGAATTATTATTGCTAACTTTGCGCAGTAATAAAAATAACATTATGGCAAATCATCGTTTGGATGCTTTAGACAGAAAGATACTAAAATTAATCTCTGCTGATGCGCGCATTCCCTTCCTTGAGGTTGCGCGCGCTTGTAATGTAAGTGGTGCTGCTATTCACCAGCGTATCCAGAAGCTTACCTCGCTGGGCATTCTGAAAGGATCCCAGTTTATCATCGATCCAGAGAAGGTGGGCTATGAGACGTGTGCCTATGTGGGCCTTTATCTGAAAGACCCCAGTGAGTTCGATGCAGTAGTTGAGAAACTGAAGGCTATTCCTGAAGTAACGGAGTGTCATTACACTACGGGCGGATACGACATGTTTATCAAGATCTATTCAAGGAACAATCATCATCTGCTCAATATCATTCACGATAAGTTGCAGCCTCTGGGCTTGTCGCGCAGTGAGACCATCGTTAGCTTCAATGCCGTGATCGACCGTCAGCTTCCCATCTTTGACAATACGGATGAGGAGGAAGACGAGGACGATGGCGAAGATTAAGCCCTCCAATCGGTCATTAGGCCAATAATAGGAAAACAATTAGGACATTATAGCTTCCTTTTCTATTCTGATGACCGATTTGAGTTAAATCGTAGGAACCCCTTTATCTGTTAGAACGATACGTAATGAAGGAGAAGCCAGTGTGCTTCTCCTTTTTTATTTCTGTCCATTGGCTCATGTCTATCTCGGGGAAGAAGGCGTCGGCGTTGGCCGGGCTGTCGTCGACCCTTGTGAGATAGATGACCGATGCCCACGGGAGTGCCTGCTCGTAGACGCTTGCCCCGCCAATGACAAACACGGTGTTGTCTGCCGATGCGCCTTGCGCGTCGCCCACCGAATGGCCGCTTGGGGCGTTGCAAGCCTCAAGGGCGCTCTCCAACGATGGGAACACTTCGCATCCAGGAATACTCTCGACCGTTCGGCTCACAACCATGTTGCGCCTTCCCGGCAGTGCGCCATGAGGCAACGAGTAGAACGTGTGGCGTCCCATGATAATGGTGTGCCCCATGGTAAGCTGTTTGAAGTGGGCCATATCCTCTGGGATTGACCATGGCAAGCGGTTGCGGTAGCCGATGGCACGATTGCGCCCCATGGCTACAATGATGGCGATGGTCATAACACGTTGATGGGTTGTTCGGGCAGATGCGTGGTCTTGATCTTCCATTCTTGGGGATAGAGGTTGTTGGCTCTATTGCCGATGTTCTTGCAAAAGCCAATGGCCTGTCCCCGATAGGTGAGCAGCACAATGCCCTGCGGGGTGGTGGGCGATAGGCTGATGGCTTCTTTTCGGAGGTAATGGATAGCTTGTTCCCAACCGATTTCCACTTGCGTGAAGGCGCTGCGGTTTAGCGCTGTCGACAGGGCCAGTGAGGCGGCGGGAACGAGTTGCTTGCCCTTGGGAACGCCCAGGCCAACGCCCGCATGGATGACGTGCAGTGATTTGGCGGCCTTTTCGTATAATGGCAACCAGCGTGTGGGAATGGCGCGAACGATGGTTGGCGTTTCCACCACGGTCCAAGCGCCCTTGCCTGAGGCCCCATTCTCCTGAAGCCACAGTTTGGCCACTTTGGCGTATGCACTTTGTTGGGTGTGCGCAGCGCTCTGGCGGTCTTTCTTACGGCGTGGCGCCTCGTCGTTGTCCTGCTTTCTCAGTACCGCCATGAAGATGCCTTCGCCTGGCGTGAAGCCCGGTATGAACCTGCAAACAGGCAACAGGCCCTCGTCTTCTCCACCATACTGAGCTGCCGAGAGCCCGGTGCCCAAGGCGCTGGTGACGTGCCATGACGGGTCGACCGGTATGCTGATGAGTTGGGCTCCCAACTGGTCGATGATCCATTGGATGTTCTTCTCGTCCTCGTGCTCGTTGTAAGTGCAGGTGGAGTAAACCAATATGCCCCCCGGCTTGAGACTTGGCCAGATGTCCTCAATGATGCTACGTTGCAGTTCGGCGCATTTCTCCACGTTCTGTGGGCACCATTCCTGGATGGCCTGTGGGTCTTTGCGGAACATACCCTCGCCTGAGCAGGGCACGTCGGCCAGGATGAAGTCGAACGCCAGGTCGGCCTTGCGGAAGTCGCGTGGATAATTGTTGGTTACCACCATGTCGGGATGTCCCTGTTTCTGCACGTTCTCCGAGAGGATGGAGGCGCGTACCTTGATGGGCTCGTTGGCCACCACGACGCTCCCCTCGGGCAGTGCGGCGCGTAGGGTGGTGCTCTTGCCTCCCGGTGCGGCACACAGGTCGAGAGCCACAACAGGGCTGTCGACCAGATGTCTCACCACATGATGGATAAACATCGACGACGACTCTTGCACATAATAGACACCCGCATGGAGCAGGGGGTCGAACGTGAAGTCGGGGCGGTGGGGTAGCACGCGGCCCTCGCCACACCACGCAATGGGGGCGAAATTCTTGTCTGCCGCCAGTTCGCAGCCTGTGATCTTAAATGGGTTCAACCTGATGGTGGTTTGCGGCGCCTGTCGCAAGGCTTCGCAAAACTGCGCATATCGTGCCTCGCCAAACAAGGGTTTGGTGCTTTCTTCGAAGGCTTTGGGAAGAGCAATGTCGTTGGACATAAGTCAAAGTGTTAGTGTATCGTACCTCATGATTGGGAGGAAGAACGCATGGTTCCTCCTCCTTTGTCATACGATGTTTAGTCGAATATAATGCTGTAGCCATCCTCCTGAAGGTCTTTCTTGGATCCTTCAGTTTTCTTCTTGGGCTGTTTTTTTAATTTACCTTGTTCGTCAAAGAGACCGTATGTGGTTCTCAGCACCATAAATTCGGTACGGCGGTTCAGCTGGTTGCAAATTTCCTGCTTCTTCTCGTCTTTCAGAGCCTTGATGAATTCCTCGGTCAGCACATCGCCCTCTTTGAGGAACGGGTATTTCTCTGTGAGCTTTTTCTTCACGGTCTTGGGTTTCAGCTTGCCGTAACCCACAGGTGTGAGTCGATCGGCGGCAATGCCGTGCTCAATGAGATAGTTGACCACCGATTCGGCCCTTCGCTGCGAGAGTCGCTCGTTGTAAGCCTCCGATCCCTTGTAGTCGGTGTGGGCGCTGAGCTCAATGGTGACATTGGGGTTCTCGTTGAGCAACGTAACCAGTTGGTCGAGCGCCGTCTTGGAACTGTCGCGCAGGGTGGCCTTGTCGAAATCGTAAAAGATGTTGTCGATGAGTGTGGGGGCTGAGATGTTGGCCAAGGCAAACTGCAAGGTCGTGTCGCGGCTCTCCTTGGGATTGGTCAGTGCGCGAACCTCCTCCTTGTGGTTGAGGAATCCCTTGCAGGTGGCTAAGAAAAGATACGTGACGCCCTCGTTGAGCACCTTGGTGAACGAGCCGTCGGATCGTACCGACAGTTTTTCGTTGGTGCCGTCGTCGCCCACCACGTACACCTCAGCCGCTGGCAATTCGTAGCCGTCCATTTCGTAAACCCATCCTTTCACCGTTTGAACAATCTCTGGGTTGTAGAACGAATAGATGTGGTCCCAACCACGACCGTCGCCTCGGTTTGATGAGAAGAAACCTTGGTTGTGCGGCCCCTCGAAGGTCATGCCAAAGTCGTCGCCTTGCGAGTTGAGCGGATAGCCCGGATGAGAGAGGTGGTATTTGTGATCCTTGCCTATCTTGGCAATGTAGATGTCGAGTCCTCCCAATCCCTTGTGGCCATTGCTTGAGAAGTAGAGGTCGCCGTTGGGTCGGAACGTTGGGAACATCTCGTCGCCGGGTGTGTTGACCGGCTCGCCCAAATTTTCCACTCCGCCAAAGCCGCCCGCTGTCAGGCGTACGCGCCAAATGTCGAGTCCGCCCTTGCCTCCTGGCATGTCCGACACGAAGTAGAGCCACTCACCGTCGGGCGATATGGCCGGATGGGCAAAACTCGACAGGGTGTCGTTGCTTAGCTTCACCTCCGATGCCTTGCTCCACGCTGCGTCCGACCGGTTCGACTTCACGATCTGCGCATAGCGGGGATACGACGGGTCGGTGGCGCATTGGGTGAGATACATCTCGCGTCCGTCGGGCGAAAAGCAGCACACTCCTTCGTCGTAGGCGGTGTTGAGGCCACCGTTGACAGGTTCGGGCTTGCTCCATTTGCCCTTGTCGTCTTTCTCAGAGAAGAACACGTCGGCTGGTTTGGTGCCCGTTATGCCGCTCAACTCATCGCCTTGCGCCTCGTTGCGGGTCGACGTGAAATACAGTTGGTCGAACTCGTCGCCAAACAACATGGGCGAGTATTCGGCGCGTCGTGAGTTGAAGATGTCCATCTTCTTCACGGTGTATCGGCTGCCCTGTTCCTTGATGGTGGGCGCGTCCTTGGAAGATTCCAATCCCTTGCGCGCCAATACGTTGTCGGGCATGGAGTCGAGCACGAGTTGGAACTCGGCCGCGGCCTCCTTGTAACTGCCGTTTTTCATGAGCAGTTGTGCCAAGGACAGGTGGTCTTGCGTCTTGGCTTGGTTGTATCGGATCACGTTGCGGTAGGCGGCAATGCCCTTGGCCGTTTGCAAGCTCTTGTCGTAACACAGCGCCATCTTACCAGCAGCCACCCCGCGCTTGTCGCGCTGCTTAGGTGGAATCTTCTGGTAAGCCTGCTTAAACTCATTGGCGGCATCGAAATATTCACCCAGGGCAAGATACTTCTCGCCCTTCTTCATGTTCCTTTCTGCACCGCAAGAGGTCAATACGGCGAGTGCTATCAGGAGGAAGCACAATGATGATATGTAATGAGGCTTGGTCATATAGATATAACGCAGAACGGCGGGTGTTATTATAGATAAGGTGGGCAATAGGACCATTATTTTTAATTTCACGGCGTTTGGATGCTACGCATTTTGCTTCCCGAGTGCTCAGAGCGGGCTTGTCATGCTATCGCTTAGGTTTGGCTCCGATACGGTGAGTTGTGAAAAAAGCCAATGGTGTATAGATGCTGGCTTTCGATAGAATTCAATCTGCACACAACATACTATGATTTCAGGTCGTCTTGCATTTTTCGTTGAGAAATAGTGCCTGTCTCGGGGGAATTCACTATCTTTGCATAAGATAGGCTGCACTCGGCAATTAGAAAGCAAGCTTTCATTGCGCTCGCTGGCACTATCTTTGCATAAGATAGGCTGCACTCGGCTTCACCTCCATTCGTGCGAGAGTTGCACCTGTTATAATAATTGATGTAAGGAAATGAAAAACATTATCACTATTTTGGCCGTATGGCTCTGCTGCATTGGGGCTACAGCACAAGTGCGCTCCCAAATGACAGCCTTCCCTGGTGGAAAATATCAAATATACCGAGTGGCTCTGCAAGACAAGCGGGGTTGTAAGGCGTCGCTTAAACATCCCGAGAAATTCCTTTCGGAGAAATCATTGCGCCGGCGCGCCAAGCAACATCTGCTGGTCGATTCAACGGACCTGCCCCTCTCGCGCACTTATCTGAAAAAGATGGCTGAGCAAGGCTTTGCGATCATCGGTGGCAGTAAGTGGAACAATACGGTGCTGGTGAAGGACACCTGTGCATCGGCTCCCCAGCGCCTCTGTGCGTTGCCGTTCGTAACATCGGTGGTGAAGGTCTTTGGAGGAGTCGACTCCGTGAAGCTCACGCCTCCCTCCACGGTGAGGCCCGACACGCTTATCGCCCGATACAAGGCGAAAACCCGCTATGGACAAGGCGAGCATCAGATAAGCATGCTCAACGGACAAAAACTGCATGAGGCGGGGTTCAACGGCAAGGGCATCCTCGTTGCGGTGATCGACGGTGGCTTTATGAACGTTGATAAGATTGGTTATTTGAAGAACGTGAATATTGTGGGTACGCGCGATTTCGTGTATCCCTATACGGCGAATCTCTATGATGAGCGTGACCATGGCACCGAGGTGCTCTCCACCATTGCCGCCAATAGCGACAGCGTCTTTGTGGGAACGGCTCCGGGGGCATCCTTCTTGTTGTTACGGAGCGAGTTTGGACCGTTGGAGAATCTTGTGGAGGAGGACTTTTGGACGCAGGCTGTTGAGTATGCCGACTCGGTGGGTGCCGACATCGTGACATCCTCGTTGGGCTATACTGAGTTTGACGACAAGGCTGCCAGCCACAAATATCGCGAGCAAGACGGGCGCACGGCTCTCATCTCGCGCACAGCATCGATGATCTCGGGCAAGGGTATGATTCTTACCAATAGCGCAGGCAACACAGGCGCCGCCGAATGGAAGCGCATTGGATTCCCAGGCGACGCTCACGACGTTCTCACGGTAGGCGCTCTCGCTCCCGATAGCACGAACACCACGTTCAGCAGCGTGGGTCCTACTTACGACGGACGTGTGAAACCCGATGTGATGGCAATGGGTGGTTACTGCACCGTTATCAATGGAAAGGGCTTGGTGGCACATGCCAACGGCACTTCGTTTTCCACGCCCATCACTTGCGGCTTGGTGGCTTGCCTGTGGCAGGCGTTGCCCAACAAGACGGCATCGGAAATCATGCAGCTTGTAAGGGAGTCGGCAGATCGTGCCGATTACCCCGACAACATCTTTGGATATGGCATTCCCGATTTCTGGAAAGCCTATCAGATGGGTCTGAACAAATAACACGCTAAACGACAACGCATGGAGGGCAAGCCACTGACACTTTACGAACTGAACTCGCTGGTGCGCGGGGTCATCGAGTCGACACTCAACGCAGGCTACTGGGTTGAGGCCGAGCTGTCGGAGGCGCGTGAGGTGAGGGGGCATTGTTACATGGAACTCATCCAGAAGGAACCGTTCTCCTCCACTCCTGTGGCACGTGCTTCAGCCAAGTGTTGGAAGAACCGTTGGGGTGCGTTACGACCCAAGTTTGAACGCGTGACAGGTCAGCCGCTTCATGCCGGACTGAAGGTCTTGCTTTGGGTGACAGCCAGTTTCCACGAGGCTTACGGCTTTGCATGGATTGTGCAGGACATCGATCCAACCTACACCTTGGGCGACATGGCGCGCAAGCGCATGGAGATCATCCGCCAGCTGAAAGCGGAGGGAGTGTTTGAGTTGCAGAAGGAGCTGTTGTTTCCCATGTTTGCCCAGCATGTTGCTGTTATCTCATCAGAGAACGCTGCGGGCTATGGCGATTTCTGCAACCAACTCCACAACAACTCCCACGGCTTGTGGTTTTCAACCACCTTGTTCCCGGCCGTCATGCAGGGCGACCAAGTGGAACCTTCTGTCATCGACGCGCTCAACCGCATTTATGACGAGGCCGACCGCTTCGACGTGGTGGTTATTATAAGAGGTGGCGGCGCAACGGCCGACCTGAGCGGTTTCGACACGCTGGCGTTGGCAGAGAACGTGGCCAACTTCCCCATCCCCATCATTACGGGCATAGGCCATGAGCGCGACGAGAGCGTGCTCGACCTGGTGGCCTACCAACGGGTGAAAACCCCGACAGCAGCAGCGGCTTACATCATCGACAACCTGATGGCGGTGAGTCTGCTGCTTGACCGATGCCAGGAAACCATCGTGCAACGCATCGGGCAGCGCCTTTCGTTGGAACATGCACGTCTCGATCGCGCTACAGCGCGCATTCCCACACTTTTCTCATTGGTGAAAGCCCGACAGGAATCCCGTCTCGACCGGCTCTCTACAGCTATCGCAAGCCACATGCGTGAGCTGCTGGCCAAGGAGCAGTTTCGCCTCGACCGACTCGCCTTGGGCATGGCGCCATTGGTTCAAAAGAAGATGGACGGTGAGAAACATCGCATCGAACAACTTGCGTTGCGCGCCAAAAGTCTTGACCCCAACGTGTTGCTGGCGCGCGGATACAGCATCACACTGGTCAATGGACGCATTGTTCGCGACCCCGACACACTGCAGGTGGGCGACGTGGTGGAAACCCGTGTGGAGAAAGGGTCGTTCCTGTCGACAGTCAAAGAAACACATACCCAACAACCCTCATAAAACTATAGAAAGCCATGGCCAAAGAAACCAAATACGAAATGGCGATTAGCCAACTCGAGGAAATCGTGGAACGACTGGAAAACAACCAGTTGGGAATCGATGAGATGACCGCCCAGCTGAAAAAGGCGCAGCAGCTTATCAAGCTCTGCAAAGACCGTCTCACCAAGACCGACGAGGAGATTCAGAAAATCCTCGGCGAAGGAAAGAACTAACAAACACAAGGAAATACAGCGCCTAAAAATTGCAAGTGATGATTATTATTTATACCTTTGCAAGGTGACTGTATGTAGAACTCTTAACAATAGATATTATGAAAGATTTAGACTGGGGTAAATTGACGTTCGGTTATATGAAGACCGACTACAACGTGCGTTGCTACTACCATGATGGTAAGTGGGGCGAGATCGAAGTATGCAGCGATGAGTACATCAACATGCATATGGCAGCCACCTGCTTGCACTATGGTCAGGAGGCTTTTGAAGGCCTCAAGGCTTACCGTTGTCCTGACGGTAAGGTGCGCATTTTCCGCGTGGAAGAAAATGCCAAGCGCCTGCAAAGCACTTGCGACGGTATCGTCATGCCGCAGGTGTCGACCGAGATGTTTGTCGAGATGGTGGAGAAAGTGGTAAGGCTGAACCAAGAGTACATCCCTACATACGAGAGTGGTGCAACGCTTTACATTCGTCCGCTGTTGGTCGGTATAACACCGCAGGTGGGTGTGCATCCTGCTCACGATTACCTCTTCATGATCTTCGTAACACCCGTGGGTCCCTACTTCAAGGGGGGATTCCAATGCAATAAGTACGCCATCGTGCGCGACTGGGATCGCTCGGCTCCGCTCGGAACAGGCGTGTATAAGGTGGGTGGCAACTACGCCGCTTCGCTCAAGGCCCACATGTTCGCTGCTTCGAAGGGTTACGGATCGGAGTTTTATCTCGACGCCAAGGAGAAGAAGTATGTCGACGAGTGCGGTGCAGCCAACTTCTTCGGCATCAAGGATGGCACGTATGTCACTCCGAAGTCTACATCGATCTTGCCTTCTATCACCAACAAGAGCCTGATGCAGATTGCCGAAGACCTCGGATTGAAGGTGGAGCGCCGCCCCGTCCCCGTGGAAGAGCTCGACTCTTTTGAGGAGGCTGGCGCTTGCGGTACAGCCGCTGTGATATCGCCCATCTCTGAGCTCGACGACCTCGATACGGGAAAGAAGTATGCGTTCGGCGACAAGCCCGGACCATGGTCGACCAAGCTCTATGAGACGCTGCGTGGCATTCAGTATGGAACGGTCGAGGATAAGCACGGTTGGACAAGGGTTGTCATCGACTAATCTGACACGACCACTCCCGTTGGGCATCGTTCCAACGAAGCATAAATAACAAGAGCCATCGTCTTCTTCGGTTGCCATAAAACCGAAAGGATGATGGCTCTTGGCGTTTTTGAGGCACAAGACAATCGCTTTTGCCGCATATTTTTGTAACTTTGCAGCCAAAAAACATCAATATGGGAAAAGGTAAATTAGCCAAATTTGCAGAGATGAAGACCATGAAGAACGTCTTCGAGTATCCATTCTCCGTTGTCGACAACGTGCCCTTTACCATGAAGGGACATTGGCGTGAGCAATATTTCAATAACGACAATCCCGTCGTTTTGGAGTTGGGATGCGGCAAGGGCGAATACACAGTGGGCTTGGGGCGCCTGTTTCCCAATGTCAACTTTATCGGCGTTGACATTAAGGGAGCGCGTATGTGGACCGGAGCCAAGCAAGCGCTTGAGGAGGGGTTGGACAATGTGGCGTTCCTGCGCACCAATATCGAGATTATCGACCGTTTCTTTGATCCGGACGAAGTGCAGGAGATATGGCTTACTTTCTCCGATCCGCAGATGAAGAACCCGCGCAAACGCCTGTCGTCGACCTATTTCCTGGAGCGTTATCGCCACTTCTTGGTCGACGGGGGAATTATGCATCTGAAGACCGACTCTAACTTCTTGTTCACCTACGCCCGTCTGATGGTGGAAAAGAA
>SAMEA3663179__coassemble_178_pt1 | contig 15265 bp, 17 predicted proteins | sample SAMEA3663179__metabat2_low_PE_002 | metagenome-assembled genome bin SAMEA3663179 (sample SAMEA3663179) | pig gut metagenome | biome: pig gut; feature: pig-associated habitat; material: faeces | place: Denmark | collected 2012
CGATTCCTTACTTGCTGGTGGGCGGTGGTAGCAACCTGCTTCTGACGCGCGATTTCCCAGGCATCGTCATCACACCCGAGAAGCGGTTTGACGTGAAGGTGGAACGTGAAAGTGCAGATGATGTGGTTATTCGCTGCTGGGCTGGAACCACGTTCGACGATGTGGTGGCTTACGCTGTGGAGCAGGGATGGTATGGCATGGAGAACCTGAGCCTCATTCCTGGCGAATGTGGAGCGTCGGCGGTGCAGAACATTGGAGCCTATGGCGCTGAGGCAAAGGACATCCTCGTGGATGTGGAAGCCGTGGAGCTGGCTACAGGAAAGCATGTCGTCATCAAGGCGGAAGATTGCAATTATAGCTATCGACAGAGCCGATTCAAGCACGAATGGAAAGACAAGTATGTTATCCTGACGGTGAGTTACCGTCTCTCGAAGACTTTTACGCCCGACCTTGACTATGGCAACATACGTGCCGAATTGGAGCGTTGTGGCATCGATGCGGCGACGCTGACGGCCCATCAGCTGCGTCAGGTAATTGTCGATATCCGTCGCGCCAAGCTCCCCGACCCGGAGGTGATGGGCAACGCAGGCTCTTTCTTTATGAACCCTGTCGTAGATGAGGCTACGTTTGAGCGCCTGAAAGCTGAACATTCTGATCTGCGCTATTTTGAGATGGGTGAGGGACGGTACAAGATTCCTGCCGGATGGATGATCGACCAATGCGGCTGGAAGGGCAAGAGCCTGGGCCGCGCTGGTGTGCACGACAAGCAAGCCTTGGTGCTTGTGAACCGAGGCGGAGCGAAAGGCGAGGATGTGGTGGCGCTGATGCACGCCGTTCAGGCATCGGTGAGAGAACGGTTCGGGCTGGAGCTGCACCCGGAGGTGAATGTGATATGAGCATGCGGCGGCTGACTTTCCTGGGCACAGGAACCTCCACGGGTGTTCCGGTGAATGGATGCGACTGTGAGGTGTGTAAGAGCACGGACCCGCACGACAAGCGGTATCGCGCCGCTGCGTTGCTGGAAACCAACCATACTCGCATCCTTATCGATTGTGGCCCTGACATCCGAATGCAACTCATGCCATTGCCTTTTAGGCGTATCGATGGCCTGCTGCTCACACATGGCCATTACGACCATGTGGGTGGACTCGACGATTTGCGACCTTTCTGCAAGTTTGGCGACATCGATATCTATGGCAACGATATCGCGGTGAAGACCGTGATGCATAATTTTCCATATTGTTTTGTGCAACATCTTTATCCCGGTGTGCCGAAATTCAACCTTCACACCATACGTTGCCACCAACGATTGGTCATTGGCGACGTGGAGGTGGAACCCTTTGGCGTGATGCACGACAAGTTGCCCATCTTGGGTTATCGGTTTGGCGATTTCGCTTACATTACCGATATGAAGACCATAGAGGATGAGGAGTTCGAACATTTACGAGGCGTAAAGACATTGGTGGTCAATGCCCTGCGGTGGGAAAAATGGCATCATAGCCACATGACGGTGGAGGAGGCCATGGCATTTGCGCAAAGGGTGGGGGCTGAACGCACCTATTTTACTCACATGGGCCACGGAATAGGACTGCATGATGAGGCTAATGCTCGCTTGCCCAAGAACATGTGGTTTGCCTACGACGGCGAAATCATAGAGGTTTAGCCCCAATCGGCCGTTCGTTTTTGGTTCTTGTTGGTATTTGTTTCTAACGATTTTCCTGTTTCGTTTTAATGGCCGGTAAGGGGTTAAGGTCTCGGAAATGCTTGCTCTAAACCTGTTTGAACAACTATCGATAGCTATGATATTTTATAGAGATGTGGATTGTTGTGGGTTGATAACTAATGGGTTGCGCGGTGAGGATGGGCGTGTTTTAGAGAAGCCTGAAGGCTTTTTGAAAACGCTAAAAAGAAGGGGCTTGTTTTTGAAAGGACACAAAAAAAGGAGTACCGCTGTACTCCAACCTTGTTAACCTTAAATCTAATACTATGAAAAACACGATGCAAAGTTACGACTTTTATTTGAACTTGCAAATATATAGCGCATAAATTTCTTATAAATAACATACATTAACAAATCGGATTTTCCACTTAATAGTTTTTAATAAGAAAACTTATCAAAGTGTTAGCGTTTCACGCCTTCTTCTTTCTTTTTTCTTTTTGTGGCAAAAATAGACTTTGTGCCAAATGCGGTTGCGTTTTTTGTTGCAATCTGAGCGGCTTTGACGCTGGATGGAGCTTAGCCTTGTAAGGACCGTTATGGCTGTGTTTAAGGTTCGTTTGGCAAGGTTGGGCTACATGTGTAGAGGTGGGTGGCCCCGTGGCAGGTTTGGCGATGTGTGGCCACGAAATTGGACTGGTTGGATGTGTGTAGTGGCACTAATGAAAGGTTAAGGGCTGATGACCTTCTGCCTTGTTGGCGCTTGGGGTTGAAAAGTTGATTTGGGATTGCGTGTGATGTAAAATGCGAAACCGCAGTCTTTTGAGGGATTGGAGGGTAAAACATGAGTCGTGTTTTTGCCAAACGCGAGTTGTGGGTTTGTAAAACCCGAGTCGTGGCTTTATCAATTATGAGTTGTAGCTTTACAAAACGTGAGCTATGGCTTTGCAAAGCGCGAGTTGGGGTTTTACGTGTGGGGGGATGGAATGGCCGATTAGGGTTGAAAAGTACGGCCTGATAAGGGAAGATGGCTTGCCGGGAAGGGCAGGAACGTGGAGGCTTTTGCTGTTATTGTGTAGTCTCATGTGAGACAAGGCGTCGTCATTCGTAAGCTATGGCGTTGGCTGGTGTGAGACGAGGCGTCGTCATTCGTAAGCTGTGGCGTTGGCTGGTGTGAGACGAGGGGCAACTTGTGGATAGGCTTGGGTGGTTCCAATGGCAGGCGGGGCAATGCTTGTGATGAAGTGAGGCATCGCCTATGATAGCGTGGAACAACGGATAAAACCTACTTTTTGAACTTGCGATAGAGCTTCCAGCCCAAGATCATGGCGTCGAAGAGACCGGCTCCGGTGCTCAACAGGCTGTTGAAGCGCTTGGTGGGTGACGCTTTGCGATCGAGCGCCTCGGGCTTCTTGAAGAGCGAGCGCCACTCGTTGCTCAACTTGTTGCTGTCTTTTTGGATTTCTGTCTGCAACATAGCCTTGCGCAGTTGTATTTCCTCGATGGTGGTGTAAGACGTTGGTGTCATGGTTGATGAGCGTTGGAAACGAGTTGACGGTTAACTAAGAAGGATGGAGGCGAGAAACTTAACGAGTGGTTTTTCGATCCATTGCTTTCTGAAGGTGATAAACAACAAGAGCAGCAGGAAATAGGCTCCGGCAACAATGAGGAACCCAACAGCTTCGCCCACCCATGGCGCCAACGCACTGGCGGCGGCAAAACTGAGGTAGATGAGCATGAGAATGACGAGCAGCGAAATAATGACCGTCATGGTGATGACCGTCAGCAGGCGCACCGTCTTCTCCACTACGTCGAGCTTGATATACTCGCTTTGGAGCGTGGCGTAGTGTTTCAGGGTTTCCACCAGTTGACCGATGGTCTCTATGTTCTTGTCGTTTGAAAACATAATTAGTTGTGGGAAAACGTGGATGATGATGTGTTTTGCCATTCCTGCGGGTGCGCCGAGAGGGTAGTCTGGCGCATCCGAGGATGGACTTGAGGTTATTCGGCTGTGTTGTCTACAGCATCCTTGATGTCGTCGACCAAGTCTTCCGTCTGTTTGCGGTTGAGCTTGATGTCGTGCTTCTTGCAGAAGTCGTCCACAGCGTCAGAAATCTTTGTGCGAGTGTCAGCACCCTTCTCAGGTGCCAGGAGCAAGCCTAAGGCTGCGCCTGCGATGGCGCCACCCAGGAAAGCACCGATGTAACCGATTGTCTTCATAAGCGTATCGTTTAATGGTAAATAGTTATCGTTAGCGAATAGTTCGCATTTTATAATTGCAAATATAAGCATTCCGCCTTAAAATCAAGGCTGAAAAAGGCTATTTTTTGTTAAATAAGCCCTATTTTCCTGATTTAACAAACTTTATGTGGCGTTGCGGCGCACGTATGTGGATTATTTTGTAATTTCGCAAATTAAAGAAGCAAAAGCTTAAAAAGCGATATTACTAACATTTATAATATTATAAAAGTATGAAGAAATACATGGTTTTGGGCGCGGCCTTCTGCGTGGCCTTTGCCTTCACGGGTTGTAAATCACAGGAGAGTGCCTACAAGAAAGTGTGGGAGAAGGCTCAGGCTCAGGAAGAGCAGAACCGTAACCAGGCTCCTGCTCAGGAGACGGCTCCTGTTGTTACTCCGCTCGTGGAGAAGTCGGCCGACCAGACCACAGTTACCAATGTTGACAATGCCACCGTGCGCACAGAGGACGTTACCGTCGTCAGCGGTCCTGGCTTGAAGGCATATAGCGTCGTTGTAGGCTCATTCTCGCTGAAGACCAACGCCGAGGGCATGCAGAACACGCTCAAGCAGGGCGGTTACGATGCGCAGATCGCTTACAACTCAAGCATCAATATGTATCGCGTTGTTGCCTCGACCTATGCCGATAAGGCCAGCGCTGTGCAGAGCCGCGACGCCATCCGTGGCAGCCAGTATAACCCCAAGAGCGACGCTTGGTTGCTTTTCAAGAAGTAAGAAGCGGAGCGATTGCCTTGACGCAATGAAGCTCATCAATTGATATTCATGCCGCGAATTCTCTCCATTGATTATGGCAAGAAACGCACGGGGTTGGCTGTGACCGACCCCTTGCAGATCATTGCCAATGGACTGAAGACGGTGGAGACCAAGGATTTGTTCGACTTTCTCAGCCAATATGTGCAAAAAGAGGAGGTCGAGCGAATCGTTGTCGGCAAGCCTATGCAACCCAATGGCCAGCCGTCGGAAAACTTGGCAAGGGTGGAGAACTTCGTCAACCGTTGGCGAAAGGCGCGACCTTCCATCCCCATCGAGTATTATGATGAGCGTTTCACCTCCGTGCTTGCCCATCGAGCCATGATCGACGGTGGCGTGAGAAAGAAGGAGAGACGCGAGAACAAAGGTCTTGTCGATGAAATATCGGCAACGATTATACTTCAGGATTACATGAACTCCAAGAAGAGATGATATTACCTATTTATACATATGGTCAGCCTGTTCTGAGAAAGGTTGCCCAAGAAGTGGCCGTGGACGACCCCACCTTGAAGACGTTCATCGCCGACATGTACGAAACCCTCGACGCAGCGGAAGGCGTGGGTTTGGCCGCACCACAGGTGGGCAAGGCCTTGCGTGTGGTCGTTATCGACCTCGACGTGCTGAAGGACGACTTTCCGGAGTATGCTGGCTTCCGCCACGCCTACATCAATGCACACATCGTGGAGTACGATGATAAGTCGAAGAAGGAGACGTTGGACGAGGGCTGCCTCTCCATCCCTGGTCTCCACGAGAGCGTAACGCGCCCCACGCGCATCCATGTGACCTACCTCGACGAGGACCTCAATCCGCACGACGAGTGGGTGGAGGGCTATCTGGCACGTGTTATGCAACACGAGTTCGACCACCTGGAGGGCGTTATGTACGTTGATCGGGTGTCTGCCTTCCGCAAGCAGATGATTAACAGCAAGTTGCGTGGCATCGCGCAAGGCAAGTTCCGTTGCCCTTATCGTGTGAAGGCGCCTCGCCGCTAATGGTCGTTTGGCCTAACATCAGAATTCGACTGTCATGAAGCGCGTGCTCGTCCCCATGCTCTTGGCTTTGCTTTTTTGCGGCAAGGCCAAGGCACAATATAATGTGGATCGCCTGATTACCAGTGGTGAGGTGGCGTTGCACTATGAGGACTACGTGCTCTCCATACAGTATTTTAATAAGGTGTTGGCGCTTAAGCCATACCTTTGGTTGCCTTGGTACGACCGTGCCACGGCCAAGTTTTATTTGGAGGACTTTGTGGGCGCCGAGCAAGACGCCTCCAAAGCCATCTCCCTCAATCCCTATATTGAGCAGATCTTCGACCTGCGCGCCATATCGCGCATACGTCAGGAGAAATACACGGATGCCATCTCCGACTATGACCGTGCCATCAAGCTCAATCCCAATGTGTCGAGTTTTTGGCTCAACCGTGCCATTTGCCGTTTGAACGCCAAAGATTACGATCAGGCGCTTCTCGACGCCGACACCATCATCTCGCGTTGGTCGAAGACGGCCACGGCCTATTCGTTGAAGGCTGAGATCTATTTGGAGCGCAAGGATACCACCACAGCCGACCTATGGCTAAGCCGCAGTTTGCAGCAAGAGCCTTACAATGCCGACGCTTGGGCCACACGTTCGTTCATCGCATTGAACCGACAGCAGTGGTTGGTGGCCGACTCATGTCTCAGCCAAGTCATACATTTGCGACCCAAGGTGGCGAGCAACTATGTGAACCGTGCTTTGGCGCGCCTCAAGGTGAACAACCTCAGGGGAGCCATGGCCGATTACGACTTGGCCATCGACCTTGACCCTAACAACTTCCTGGCCCATTATAACCGAGGTTTGTTGCGTGTGCAACTGGGCGACGATAACCGTGCCATAGAGGATTTCGACTTTGTTGTTAAGATGGAGCCGCAGAATTTCTTGGCCATCTATAACCGCGCTTTGCTCAACGACAAGGTGGGCAACCTACGTGCCGCCATCCGCGACTATACCGCCATCATCGAGCAGTTCCCCAATTTCTGGACTGGTCTGACGCAGCGTGCCCGAGCCTATCGTAAGTTGGGCATGACGGCAAAGGCCGAGCTCGACGAGTTTCGTGTCTTCAAGGCGCAGATGGACAAGCACGTGGGTGTGCAGCAGCGCTGGAGCCGTTCGAAGTTGAAGGCGGTGCGTAAGCGCTCGGAACTCGACTTGAGCAAGTATAACGACATCGTCGTGGAGGACAAACCGCGTGTGGAACACGAGTACAACAGCGACTACCGTGGTGCTGTGCAGAACCGCGACGTGGAGGTTGCCTTCTTGCCCATGTTCCAGTTGTCGTATTTCACCTATGCCAATGGCGTGCGTGATTACCAGGCTTACGATGCCGCAGTGGATCGGTTCAACAACACGCAGGCCCCCTTGCGCAAGCTTTATGTGACCTGTAACCAGAACCGAGAGAAACTCACCGACACCCAGTCGCGCCAGATATTCCAACTCATCGACGCCCTGACTGAGGGCATCAACGAGGAAACCGACCGCATGGCGCGCGCCGCCCTGCTCTTGCAGCGTGCCGTGGCCTATGCCGAGGCGCAGAACTATGCCGACGCCATTGCCGATCTCGACGATTACCTCTCGATCGACACCCTGTCGGCCATCGGCCGTTGGGAGCGTGCCGTTTGTCAGGCCATGCTCAATAGTTACGATGCTTCGCGTGGACAGAATGTCAGCATGAAGTCGGCACAAGTGGAGGGCGATATCGCCGAAGCCATTAAGGTGGCACCGAAGAACGCCTACCTTTTCTATAATAGAGGCAACCTCTACGCCGCCGCCAAGAACTATTCGCGTGCCATCGACGACTATTCGCGCGCCATCGAGATCGACCCTAACTTCGCCGAGGCTTATCTCAACCGTGGCTTGGCGCGTTGCTATTCTGGAAAAACAACTGATGGATTGCACGACTTCAGCAAAGCTGGTGAGTTGGGCCTTTACAACGCTTACGCCATTAGCAAGCAACTTTCGCGCAAGAAATAGCGCCATCCCATTCCAGGCGCCATTCCCCTTTGCCTATTCGGCCATCCCTGTTGGTTCTGTCAGCCATCCTTATCTATTATGATAGCCATTCTCTTTCTGTGTGAGAATGGCTATGAGCGGTTGCGTCGTTCAATGCGGAGAGCGCGTAGGGACAAGCGTGGAACAACAATGAGAAGGCTCCGCTTGTGATGATGTAGCGAGGCTATTGCGAGCACAATGTATGGCTATGTTGAGGGCGCATCCAAGCCGTTAGCCTTTCCCGTCGTTGGGTTTGCGGCGTTTTGGGTGCCCCATTGTTCTTTTATGGCAAAGTTCTTCCAATCTGTTGAAAATAAACCGCTTTTTGTTATTGCATTCAAAAAATATGTATTACTTTTGCGGTGATTTAAATAAAACTAATTTGTATCATGGTTAAAATCACATTCCCGGATGGTTCTGTGCGTGAGTACGAGCAGGGCGTAACCGGACTTCAAATCGCTGAGAGCATCTCACCGGCTCTCGCCCGTGACGTTGTATGTTGTGGGATCAATGGTGAGACAACCGAGTTGAACCGTCCCATCAATGAGGACAGCGCCATCCAACTGTTTAAGTTTGATGACGAAGAGGGCAAGCACACATTCTGGCACACCTCCGCCCACTTGTTGGCCGAGGCTTTGCAGGAACTTTATCCCGGCATACAGTTCGGATTCGGACCGGCCGTGGAGAATGGTTTCTTCTACGATGTGATGCCCGCCGAGGGACAGGTTATCTCCGAGAACGACTTCCCGAAAATTGAGGCCAAGATGAAAGAGTTGGCCAAGAAGAACGAGCCCGTCGTTCGCCGCGAAGTGGCGAAGGCCGATGCCATCAAGGAGTTTGAGGCCGCCGGTCAGCAGTACAAGGTGGAGCATATCTCGCTCGACTTGGAGGACGGAACCATTACCACATATACCCAAGGCGCTTTCACAGATCTTTGCCGTGGTCCGCACTTGTTGTCGACAGGCAATATTAAGGCCATTAAGATTACCAGCGTAGCCGGTGCTTTCTGGCGTGGCGACGCTAAGCGCGAGCAGATGACCCGTATCTATGGTATCTCCTTCCCGAAGAAGAAGATGCTCGACGAGTATCTGCAGATGCTTGAGGAGGCCAAGAAGCGCGACCATCGTAAGATTGGTAAGGAGATGGAGCTCTTCATGTTCTCCGACCGCGTGGGTAAGGGTCTTCCCATTTGGCTTCCCAAGGGCACCGAGCTGCGCCTCCGCTTGCAGGATTTGTTGCGCCGCGTGCTGAAGCCTTACAACTATCAGGAGGTCATCACCCCAGGTATCGGCTCTAAGAATCTTTATATCACCAGTGGCCACTGGGCCCACTATGGTAAGGATGCCTTCCAGCCCATTGAGACTCCCGAGGAGGACGAGATCTACATGTTGAAGCCGATGAACTGCCCTCACCACTGTGAGGTGTATTCTCGCAAGCCCCGTTCTTACAAGGATCTTCCCTTGCGCATCGCTGAGTTTGGTACGGTGTTCCGTTATGAGAAGAGCGGTGAGCTGCACGGACTGACCCGCGTGCGTACGTTCACACAGGACGACGCGCACATCTTCGTGCGCAGCGACCAGGTGAAGGCCGAGTTCGAGTCGGTTATCGACATCATCCAGAAGGTCTTCGCTACCTTCGGTTTCGACAACTATGAGGCTCAAATCTCATTGCGTGATCCTAAGGACACAGAGAAATACATCGGTTCTGACGAAATTTGGGAAGAGAGCCAGAACGCCATTCGTGAGGCTTGTAAGGAGAAAGGTCTCCAGGCTCGCGAAGTGGAAGGTGAGGCCGCTTTCTATGGTCCTAAGCTCGACTTCATGGTGAAGGACGCCATTGGCCGCCGTTGGCAGTTGGGTACCATCCAGGTGGACTACAACCTGCCGCAGCGTTTCCACTTGGAGTATACCGCAGAGGACAACTCCAAGAAGACTCCGGTTATGATTCACCGCGCACCGTTCGGTTCGCTCGAGCGCTTCACGGCTGTACTCATTGAGCACACCGCTGGTCATTTCCCCTTGTGGCTCACGCCCGACCAGGTGGCCATCCTGCCTATCTCGGAGAAATACAACGACTACGCTCAGAAGGTGAAGGCTTATTTCGACGATCAGGATGTGCGCGCTTACATCGACGACCGCAATGAGAAGATTGGACGTAAGATTCGCGACAATGAGCTGAAGCGTGTGCCTTACATGCTCGTCGTGGGCGAGAAGGAGGCTGCCGACGGACTCGTGTCTATGCGCGTTCAGGGCGGTGGCGAGCAGGCTACCATGAAGATGGAAGACTTTGCACAGCGCATCAAGGACGAAGTGGCCGAGCAACTGAAGAACATTTAATACCGTGGGTGCATAGCCCCCAACCAATCCGGAGCCCTTTGTTTGGCTTGCACGCAACGTATCGTTGCCATGTGGGCGGCGGGACGGTAGGGTGGAGTGGCACCATAGGTTCATGTAATAGACAAGGTGGAAGAAACGCATGTAAATGCGTGACTTCCACCTTATTGCTTTACTCCCAATCGCTCATTAGACCGGAGCAGGAACAATATTGGTGTGTGCTTAGTCCCTGACAAAATCAAATGACCGATTGAGGTTTGAAAAATTGTTGAGGAATTCTTTGGAAGTATCGATAGTTTTTCGTAATTTTGCACGCTGAATTGGGGAAAGTACGCCCACTTCGATACAGAACTTAAAATAGTTGAATGAAAGACAACAACAAGATGAAGAATCAGTACCGCGTCAATGGTCAGATCCATGTGCGGGAAGTTCGTGTGGTTAGCGACAATGGCTCAGAAGTGATGCCTACTCGTCAAGCTTTGGATATGGCTCGCCAGCAGGGTGTTGACCTGGTGGAGATCTCTCCCAATGCGCAACCTCCTGTTTGTCGTATCATCGACTATAGCAAGTTTCTCTATCAGCAGAAGAAGCGTCAGAAGGAAATGAAGCAGAAGCAGGTCAAGGTTGAGGTCAAGGAGATTCGTTTCGGACCCCAGACCGACGCTCACGACTACCAGTTCAAGTTGAAGCACGCCCAGGAGCAACAAGGTGCGCGCCTATGTGTTCTTCCGCGGACGCTCCATCCTTTTCAAGGAGCAGGGTGAGGTGCTTTTGCTTCGCTTTGCCAATGACCTGGAAGAGTATGCCAAGGTTGAGCAGTTGCCCCGTTTGGAGGGTAAGAAGATGTTCCTCTTCTTGGCTCCTAAGAAGGCAGGTGTGGCTAAGCAGAGCCAGCAGAAGCGCGATCGTCTGGCCGCAGAGGCTGCTGCCAAAGAGGAAAACGCTCAAAAGGCTGCTGAGCAGGCTGAGAAAAACGGACTGCTCGCCAACGCCAAAGGTGGCGACGCCTTGAAGAAGTTGGTTGAGAACAGCGGCGAACAAGAGTAAAAAACTGAGTGGTACCGCCAGGTATATGCGTTGCCACCTTTTATTATAATCATTTTAACAACAACAAAAAATGCCAAAAGTAAAGACTAATTCCGGCGCAAAGAAGAGATTTTCTTTCACAGCTACCGGTAAGATCAAGCGTAATCACGCTTACCACAGTCACATTCTGACTAAGAAGACAAAGAAGCAGAAGAGAAACCTTGTGCACTCGACAGTGGTCGTGCGCGACAACATGAAGCAGGTGCGTGATCTGCTCAATCTGCGTTAATCATTCATTTCACTTTTTAGTCGAACGTTTAAAGAAGAAAAATTATGCCAAGATCAGTAAATCACGTTGCTTCTAAAGCAAAGAGAACACGTATCCTGAAGCTCACGAAGGGTTACTTCGGTGCCCGTAAGAATGTTTGGACGGTTGCCAAGAATACATGGGAGAAGGGTTTGACCTACGCTTACCGTGACCGCCGCAATAAGAAGCGCAACTTCCGCGCCCTGTGGATTCAGCGTATCAACGCTGCCGCTCGTTTGCAGGATATGAGCTACAGCCAGCTCATGGGTGCTCTTCACAAGGCCGGTATCGAGATCAACCGTAAGGTCCTCGCTGACCTCGCCGTCAACAACCCTGAGGCTTTCAAGGCCATCGTTGACAAGGTGAAGTAAATCACAATTGACTCAACATACAAGAGGTGCGCGGAGCAATGCTTCGCGCACCTTTTGCGTTTAGCGCCTCTCAGCCCTGTGATTGACCTTCTTCGCTGGGTGTTACGGGCCTATCGTTGAGAACAATTCGCACATTATTGTTTGCTTGTTGTTTTCTTTGGACGGGCTTTACGGGTGCGTAGCAGGAAGCTGTTTGCGTTGAAAATCGGCAACAAACTATAGTTAAAACTACACACTTCTTTTCGGGTTAGCGCATTGTTGGTTCCAAATATGCGATTCTTGGCGTAATCTTGTAATTCTTTGATAATGAGATGCTTGTATCGGTGAAGCTGCATTCTGCACATCATGCTTTGCCCTTCATATTCCCAATTTCCGTATTTCCTATTGCGAAACATGCCTAATCGACTTGCGATAGCTTGCCTTTCGAGTCTCGAAAGATGGCTTTTCGAGCCTCGATAGATGCCCTTTTGCATCTCGAAAGATGCCTAATGTTGATCGCGTCTGTTGGTTGCGATCGTTCTTTTCTCCCCAAATTGTCTTTTCGCTTTCTATTTCATCTGAAATCTTAGGCAAACTTTTTGGCCAAATTATCATACAAAGTCGTCTGCTTCACGATACCTTCAGCTGTGGCACCAAGGTGTGCAACTTTACAGTAACTTGCGAGGTCGTTGTCCTGCATAAAGTCATCCACTTATGCTTGTACATTGTCTCGTCAGACTCAATGAGGTCAATGATATTGTACGGCATCTGATTGTCACCTCCCCACGGGATGTACTTCATCTTGTCGTTGATGATGATTGGTGCGATGTTGTGCTCCTCCTTGAAGACTTCACTTGTCTTGGAGGTGAAAGCTGCGGAGGCGTGGGTGCCGGGGATGTTATGGACGGATGTAAATGTAAGTGTATCGGGCATAATATGCTGTTTTTGAAGCAAAGATATATTGTAGGTCAATCCTCGGAAAAGACATAAAACTATTGAATAGTTTTCAACTTGTTGAGAACATAGCATAAAATTAAGGCTGTTTTGCAAGTTTGTTGATAATAATTAGTAATTTTGCGGTATAAATTAAATATTATGACACATAAAGAGTTGAATCGCCTAAAACTATTGCTTGTTGAGAAAAAGAAAACAGGTTTATGGCTGGCTGAGCAACTTGGAAAAGATAAAACAACCATCTCAAAATGGTGCACTAATTCAAGCCAGCCAGACGTTGAGTGTTTGATAAAAATATCAAAACTTCTCAATGTAGAACTTTCGGATATATTAATAGTTGATAATGAAGAAATATAATGGAACAAAATATAATCCAAACTGATGTCGTGAAAGCTGCAGCTGCTATCAAATCTGCCATTCAGCTAACGCGAAAGACAATGATGCTTAGTGCAAACAAAAATGCATTAGCTTTGTATACGGCATAGGACGGTACATCTGCCAAAGTCAGAAAAGATCCAGTTGGGGTGATAAAATTCTTGAAACTATTTCTTCACTACTGCAACAAGAGATGCCTGGTTTAAAAGGTTTTTCTAAAACGCAGTTGAAAAGAATGAAAACATTCTATCTCGCATGGCAAAATTACTTTCGTACACCCTCGGATTTCCCCAAAAATAGTTCTATCGCAGATTTCACCAATATCACTGATTCTGAAGATGTTGTAATTGGTCCATTGACAACGGACCAATTTGACAAGGCAACCCTGGATGCATTTCTTACAGTACAGTTTACCCATCATTATGAAATATTGCAACGTACAGACACACTCAATGAAAGATTGTTTTATATCTACAAGGTTGCAAGTGAATTTTGGAGCGTTGATAAACTTAAATATAATATACGCGAGCAACTGTATTTGAAGGAAGGCACAATGCCCAATAATTTTGCTGTAACTTTGCGTAACTATTCAGCGAAAGGGCATGGCGGGGTATCAAGCCTCAAATAAGGCTTGAATTGCATTGAACGGAGTCTTGTTGTGTTTCTTAGCTGTTTCAACGATTGAATGTAATTCAAGAAATGCATCTGCCCCAAAATCAGAACGGAATGTGCAGGAGTTCTTCAACTTGATTTTCAACTTACGTATTCCACGCTCACTTCCATTATTGTCAGATGGTATCATTGGGTCTTCGAGGAAATTGAAGATGTAGTCACGGCATTTTATCAGACCCTTTTTGAGTGTCTCAAACTTCTTGCCAAAATTGCAGATATTCAGTTTGAGCAGGTTGTCTAAGCGTTCCAACCACGATGCTTTGGGTATTATCGCAGATGGGTTCGAGTTTCTCTCATGTATGGCTTCACGGAACAAGTCGGTTATCTTGTCTGACCAATTCTGCTTGGTATTCAGTTCCGACATATATTGCAACTCTCGCAGCAGATGGGCAAGGCAAACTTGATGATTGAGGAAATGAAGTGCAAAGTATGCGCTATGGCGGTCTGTCACGGCTGTCATTCGTTCCAGACTGTCGCCGAACTTGTCCGTCAATACTTTTGAGCTTCTGCCGTCAGCACGGAAGAGTAAGGTGTAATAAACTGTCTGCGCTATCCATGCCCAGTCAAGACGCTTGTTGCAATAACATCCGCTCTCGTCGAAACCGACGACACTTGACGACATGATATATTCCTGGATTTTCTCAATGGCAGGTTGTGCGTTTCTTTTGGCTTCCTTCACCCAGTTTACAAGCGAACCTTCACTCGGAGCAAGCCCGAACACCTCACGCAAGAAACTTGCTATACGCCCATACGGAAGAAACTGCACGACACTGAGATACACGACAAGCGATTTCACGCTTGCATCATAAATAACATCATTAGACTTGCGTCTTGGTGCAGTGCGTACACGCTCACCACACTTCTTGCAAATCATCACATAGTGACGTATCTCCTTGATTACTGGTTTAAGTTCCGGAATTGATACTACTTGCGTTACATAGTCAAGCACACGCTCTGCGTCTGCGAGCGTTTCACCGCAATTAGTGCAATAGTTAGGCATGTCATCAATTATCTCGTCCGGCGATGGAGAGCAGGATAGTTTGTGACCGTCATGCCCCGCCTGTCCGCCTGGTTTCTTTCCGCTTGGTTTGCGAAGACTTTTTGTTCTTCTGACTATCTCGTCTTTCATGCTCTCCTTGCTCGGCGGAGTGCTGCTGTTGCTGGAATTCTTCTTGGGCTTCTCGTATTTAGACAGACGCTCTTTAAGTCTTGCATTTTCTTCGTCCTTCTTGCGTATTTGACGATTCAGAGCTTCTATGTTACGGTTCAGTTTGGCAATCTCAGCATATTGCTGATCGATGGTTTCACGCATCAACCGCATCTCTGCCGTCATGTCTTGCAGCACTTTTGATATGTCCGTAACTTGCTCTTTCATAGGTATAAAGGTACAAAAAATATCTCACATAGGCAAGAAATATAGACACTTTATTTTGTCTTTTTATGGGTCTTTTTGCTGTATATTTCAATCGCGGATTAAGGTGCAAGGCTATCGCTGAATAGTTACTTTTTTCCAAACGCCCAATTAAAACCACAGAAATCGATCGCCCATGGGCAATTTA
>SAMEA3663179__coassemble_210_pt1 | contig 14184 bp, 6 predicted proteins | sample SAMEA3663179__metabat2_low_PE_002 | metagenome-assembled genome bin SAMEA3663179 (sample SAMEA3663179) | pig gut metagenome | biome: pig gut; feature: pig-associated habitat; material: faeces | place: Denmark | collected 2012
GTTAAACTCCACCTTGAACGGAGCCTTGAACGGAGCCTTGTGGAAGAGGTCGAGGAAATGGTAGTAGTTGAGACAGCGCAGGAAGCGCACCTCAGCCACCTCGTCGTCGGGGAGCTTGCCCGTCTGCTCGCTGATAAACTGGTTGTGGAGCGTAATGTCGTAGGCCAGGCGCTGGTAGCACCAGTTGACGCGTTGTGAGGCCGAGGTCCATGCCATGTTGGTGATAGGCATAATGTCCGGGTTGTCCTGCCAGGCCCAGAGCACCTCGTCGGAGTTGAGCTCATTGAGGTTGAACACGGTGCGGTAGAATCCGCTCTCACCCTCGTCGCCGCTCATATCACCGTTTCCGTCAGGACCTTTCTGACCGGTGAGTCCGAGTGTGCCATACTGCTTGGCCAGCAGTTCTTCCACCTTATACGACGGCGACGTCTGCGGGTCGATGGGCGAAATGTTCAGATCGTCAGCGCACGACACGGCAGCCATGCTGATGAGGGCCAGCGCTGCGCTTTTCAATATGATGTGTTTCATGATTGTAAATGCTTAGTTAGATGGTTTTTATCCGTTGATGGTTTGCACGGTTAGAAATCGAAGTGCACACCGAGCTGGAAGCTCACTGGGCGCGGGTACGGATCCCTGTCGACGCCATTGGCCACCTCGGGGTCGAGACCCTTATACTTGGTGATGATGAATGGGTTCTGCACGGTGAAGTAGACGCGTCCGGCGAAATACTCGTGCGTTCCACACTTCATGAGCGCTGGGAAGGTGTAGCCGAGGGTGATGTTGGAGCACTTGAGGAACGATGCGTTGCGGATGAAGTAGTCGCTGACGCTGTTCATGGCGGTGGTCAGTCCGGTGAATCCGAGAGCCACAGCCTCAGGAGTGCTGTTCTCGAAGGCGCCGTGGCTGTAGAGTCCTGAGTCGCACACCTTAGCCTTGTTGGCGAGGTTGTAATAGTACACATAGTTGCCGAGCGAAGCGCGGAGCGAGAAGCTCAGGTCCCAGTTCTTGTAGAGGAACTTCGATGTGAGACCCATGATCACGTCGGGTGCCGGGCTCTTGTAGTAGTAGCGGTCGCCATCGTCGATCACGCCATTGTGGTCGCGGTCAACATAGAGACCCTCGATGGGCTTGCCGTTGTCGTCGTAGACCTGCTGGTAAACGAAGAACGAGTTGATGGGCTCACCCACCTTGTTGCGCTGCAATCGGTTTGAGGTGCCGCGTGCGGCCTCGGTGGAGGTGACCCACACCCAGTCTTGCGCGCCAGCCTTGAGCTCGGTGATCTTGTTCTTGTTCCATCCCACATTGTAGGTCACGGCCCATGTGAAGTCCTTGGTGACGATGGGCTTGGCGTCGATGGAGAACTCCAGGCCGTAGTTGCGGAGCGAACCGATGTTCTGCAGCAGCTGGTCGCCGAAGGTGGTTCCTGCCGTTGCCGACACGTTGGCCAGCAGGTCGCGTGTGTTGCGGATGTATCCGTCGATGCTGAAGCCAACGCGGTTGTTGAGCGCGCTGAAGTCGACACCCACGTTCCATGTCTCGGTCTTCTCCCATGTGAGCTTGCCGTTATACTTGTTGGGTCGCATGGTGTAATAATAGGTGTCGCCGAAGGCATACTGCGAGAACTGGTCGCCGCGCACATAGACGGGAGCGTAGTAGAAGTCGTCGATGCCGTTCTGCTGACCGGTCTTACCCCAGTCGAAGCGGAGCTTCAGGTTGTTGAGCCAATGAATGTTGGCCATGAAGGGCTCCTCGCTCATTCTCCATGCCAAGGCAGCTGATGGGAAGTAGCCCCACTTGTGGCCTTTGGCGAAGCGCGATGATCCGTCGGCGCGGAAGGTGGCGGTGAGCAGGTAGCGGTCGAGCAGGTTGTAGTTGAATCGGCCGAAGTACGACACAAGCGAGTTGTGTGTGGCCCATTCGGTCTCGCTTCTGAGCTTCTCGTTGTAAGCCTCGCCGGTCAGCGGGTTGGTACCCTTTCCGTAGGTGCCTGTTCCCGTGCGGTGGTAGTGCGACTGCTCTGCGCCTGCCATGATGTCCACATGGTGGTCGCCAAACTGGTGCATGTATTGTGCGTAGGCGTTGCCCACGATGTTATACTTGTAATAATCCATAAACTCCTGGCGGCCATAGTAGTTGTCGCTGTAAGAGGTGCGCGCCACATCGGTGGTCTGGCTGGTGGCAGTGTACTGCGCGCCGAGGCTGGCGTGGATATGGAGGTCTTCGAAACCGTGGATCTTATAGTCGACCTCGGCGTTGCCGCTGATATCGTTGGCGTTGGCCACGCAATGCTTGTTGTTGAGCATGGCCACAGGGTTCTGCGGTGTTTGCGAGTAAGAGGTCTTGGTCCAGTTGGGGTCGTTGAACGAAGCGCCCTGGAGGGTCTGGTAATAGCCACCCACCACGCTGTAGTCGGGATCGTCGGTGCGCACGGGACGTGTGGGATCCATGGCCAGGGCGGCTCCGATGGCTCCTGGGTCGGCGTAGCGGTCCTTCTCATACATATACTTGGCCGTAAAGTTGAAGTTGAGGTGCTTGTCGAGGAACGAGGGCGCCACGTTCACGCTGCTGTTGAAACGGTGCATCCAGCTGGTGCGGAGAATACCGTTGGCGGCGTTGTAGCCTGCGCTCACACGGTAGGGCATGTTCTTCAGGCCGCCCTGCATGCTCACGCTGTGGCTGGTCGACACGGCGGTGCGCAGAATCTCGTCCTGCCAGTCGGTGTCGGCGTCGCCAAGGAGGTTGGTGTCGATGCCCTTCGATTCGGCGAGTTTCTTAAGCTCTGACGCGTTGAGCGTATCGTATTTCTTGCGCACGGTCGACACCGTTACATCGCCGTTGTAGGAGAAGGTGGGGCGCTGTCCGCTGCTTCCCTTCTTGGTGGTGATGATCACCACACCGTTGCTGGCGCGCGATCCGTAGATGGCTGTTGCCGAGGCGCTCTTGAGCACGGTGAAGGTCTCAATGTCCGACGGGTTGATGTTGGCGAGGATGTTGCTCATGCCCGTTGCGGTGTTGTTGTCGATGACGAGTCCGTCGATGACATACAACGGGTCGTTACTGGCCGAGAGCGAGGCACCACCACGGATGCGGATCTGCGCTCCTGCGCCTGGCGATCCACCGTCGGTCTGCACATCCACACCGGCCACCTTACCTACGAGAAGGTCGGAGGCGTTGTTGGTTACGCCCTTCGTGAGCTCATCGGGCTTCATGACGGTCACCGATCCTGTGAGGTCGGCCTTCTTGGCCTTACCGTAACCGATGACCACCATGTCTTTCAACTGGGTGGCTCCGGCTTCCTTCATCACCACGTCGACGTTTTGCCCGGCCGTGACGGTGGCGGGCTCATAGCCAATAAATGAGATGGTGATGGTCGATTTGGGGTTGGCAGAAATGGTAAAGTTACCATTGGCGTCGGTGATGGCTCCGCCCTCAACGCCTGCCACACGCACGGTGGCACCGATAATGGGTTCTCCCGTGGCATCCTTCACATGTCCTTTCACGACAACCTGTTGCGCGAAAGCACTTGCCGAAAGGAACAAGCCGCCTGTAAGGGCTGCTATCCTCAAGGTGTTAGAGAATTTAACATGCTTCATGGTTCATATTGTTTAGGTTGATTAATAATTGTCTCGTCTGTTTGCCTATTGCTTGGAGTCTGCAAAAGAGGCCAGTTGTCCCACGCCTGCGTCCATAACAATATATAGGGTAGGGTTGGTGGCTATTCTCCTTGTTTCTCCAGGGCGAAAGGTAGATGTCGTTAGATTACAGTGCAAATTTACGACGCTTTGCCATAGGTTGATACTCCTTTTTTCATAAATCCGCCAAAATTCGTGTGCAAACGTTTGCATAATGCAAAAAGTTAAAATGGCAAAAAAGAGCACCAAGTTACTCATTATTGGCGTAAATTTGCAACCGTAAGACCAGATATATGGATAAGAAGCAAGCTACTACGATGAAGGACATTGCCGAGCATTTCGGCGTGTCGGTCTCCACTGTCTCGCGCGCACTGAGCGGATGCAAAAAGGTGCGGCAGGAGAAGCGCGAGGCCATCTGCGCCTACGCCAAGGAGCTCAACTTCTCGCCCAACGACCTGGCCCAATCGCTCAGAAACAATCGGCGACACGCCCTGAAGGTCATCGGCGTGATCGTGCCCGAGATAACCCATTACTACTTTGCGTCGGTGCTCACGGGCATCGAGGAGACGGCCTCCGAGCGTGGCTACCAAATAGTGATCACCATGAGCGGCGAGCACTATGAGCGCGAGCGACAAATCTGCCAGATGTTCGACACGGAGCCCGTGTGCGGCGTCATCATGTCGCAGGCCAAGGAAACCACACAGTACGACCATTTCCAGATGCTGCTCGACAAGGGCCTGCCACTGGTGTTCTTCGACCGCATCTGCACGGGCATCAACGCCAGCCTTGTGGTGGTCGACGACTACATGGGGGCGTTCAAGGCCGTGACGCACCTCATCGAAACGGGCTGCCGCCGCATAGCCTTCTATGGCATGGCGGGCAAGGCCGAGGTGGGCAAGAACCGCTACAACGGCTACCGCGACGCCCTGCTCAAGGCGGGCCTGAAGCCCGACGACTCGCTGGCAATCGTGTGCGACAACCGCAGCGACGCCGAGCGCCTCACACCCAACATCCTCAGGCGCGACGACCGACCCGACGCGTTCTTCTGCGTGAACGACGACACGGCCATCGGCGTGATGTACACGGCCAAGCGCATGGGATTCAACATTCCCGACGACGTGGCGGTGTGTGGATTCACCAACGGCAGCCGCGCCGTGGCATGCGACCCCCAGCTCACCACCGTGGAGCAGCGTGGCGTGGAGGTGGGGCGCGAGGCCGCCAACATCCTCATCGACAAGGTGGAGGGCCTGACCGACCCCGACAAGGTGGAGAAACGGGTGGTGAAAACCCGACTCGTGGTCAGAGGAAGCTCGAAATGACAATGTGGAATGTGAAGTGTGACAACCACACTGCACATCCGCAACAACATACGTACGAAAGTACGGAAATACGAAAGTACGGAAATACGGAAATACATACGTTCGTAGGAACTTGCGTAAGCAAATACGTTCGTAGGAACACCCCAGCCGCCGCAATGCGCGTTCGCCAACCACGATGGCGCATGGGCAAAACTTAGACCTAACAACAACCTAAACAATATCATGAAACAAAAAGAAGATTTAAGCTTTTGGAAGCTTTGGAACCTGAGCTTCGGCTTCTTCGGTGTGCAGATTGCCTACGCCCTACAGAGCGCCAACATATCGAGGATATTCGCCACACTGGGAGCCGACCCCCACTCTCTCAGCTATTTCTGGATTTTGCCGCCGCTCATGGGCATCATCGTGCAACCCATCGTGGGAACGCTGAGCGACCGCACCTGGTGCCGATTCGGACGGCGAATACCCTACCTCTTCATCGGATCGGCAGTGGCGGTGGCGGTGATGTGCCTGCTGCCCAACGCGGGATCGCTTGGCATGGCCGTGAGCACCGCCATGGTGTTCGGACTGGTGTCGCTGATGTTTCTCGACACGAGCATCAACATGGCCATGCAGCCCTTTAAGATGCTCGTGGGCGACATGGTGAACGAGCGGCAGAAGTCGTTTGCCTATTCCATACAGAGTTTCCTCTGCAACTCGGGCTCGCTGGCCGGCTACGTGTTCCCCTTCCTGTTTACCGCCTGCGGCATCGCCAACGAGGCGCCGAAGGGTGTGGTGCCCGACTCGGTGATCTTTTCGTTCTACATCGGAGCCATCATCCTCATCCTGTGTGTGCTCTACACCACGCTTACCGTGAAGGAATGGAACCCGAAGGAATATGCCGAATACAATGAGCGCAAGCCGGAGGCCGACGAGAAGAAGGCCGGGTGGATTACGCTGCTGCGCAACGCGCCGTCGACGTTCTGGAAGGTCGGACTGGTGCAGTTCTTCTGCTGGGCGGCGTTCATGTATATGTGGACCTACACCAACGGCACCATCGCCGACACCGTGTGGCACACCTCCGACGTGGCCTCGAAGGCTTACCAGGAGGCAGGCAACTGGGTGGGCGTGCTCTTCTTCTGGCAGGCGCTGGGAAGCGTGGTGTGGGCCGTGGTGCTGCCGCGCATCAAGAACGAGCGATGGGCCTACGCCATCAGTCTGCTCATCGGCGCCGTGGGATTCGCCATGGTGCCCTTCATCCACAACGAGAACCTGCTGGTGCTGCCCTATGTGCTCATAGGATGTGCGTGGGCCGCCATGCTCGCCATGCCGTTCGCCTTTGTGACCAACGCGCTGGAGGGCTACGGCCACAAGGGCGCATACCTCGGACTGTTCAACGGCACCATCTGCCTGCCGCAAATCGTGGCGGCCGCCTGTGGTGGCACACTGCTCGCCATGGTGGGATCGCACCAATACAACATGATGCTCGTGGCGGCAGCGCTGCTCGCACTCGGCGCCCTCAGCGTGTCGCTCATCAATAAGAACAAACCCCAAAACCTTACAATACAACAATGAACATTCTTTTCAACCTGCAATATGCCACGGTGTTTGGAGAGACGCTCCAACTGAACGTGGTGGACCGTAACGGCGCCAAGGCGCAAACCTACGGCATGAACATGACCGCCGACAAAACGTGGACTTGCCAGATGGCGGTCGACGCGTCGGTGACCCACATCGACTATTACTTCAGCGTGGACCGCGGAGGCCAGGAGGAGCGGCACGAGTGGACCACCATCACCCACCGACTGGAGCTCAACGGCAAGAAGACCGACACCTACCTCGTGAGCAACCGGTGGCAAGACATTCCCGGCGACTCGTACCTCTACAGCTCGGCCTTCACCGACTGTGTGAACCGTCGCAACCACGGCCGAATGAAGGCGTCGGCCTACGCCAAGACGCTGCGCCTCGTGGTGCGCGCACCGCAACTGAGAGGCGGATGCCAACTGGCTGTGGTGGGCGAGGACAAGGCCCTGGGCCAATGGATTGCCGACAAGGCCGTGAGGATGGTGGAGCACAACCACAACGAATGGGTGGCCGACCTCAACCTCAGGGACTTTGCCAACACCGGCACCACGGAGTTTAAGTTTGTGGCTTGGACCGACAAGGGCGAGCTGCTCTGGGAAACGGGAGCCAACCGCCGCCTCGAACTGCCCATGGCCGACAACGGACAGATGGTGGTGAGGGAACTCGACCAGGCGTTCTTCGAGATCTATAATGAGCGACTGGCCGGCACGCTCATACCCGTGTTCTCACTGCGCACACGGGGCAGCTTTGGCGTGGGCGACTTCGGCGACCTGAAGCGCATGGTCGACTGGGTGGCCGAAACCGAGCAGCGGGTGCTGCAGGTGCTGCCCATCAACGACACCACGTCGACACACACCTGGACCGACTCGTATCCCTACTCGGCCATCAGCATCTTCGCCCTTCATCCACAGTTTGTGGACCTCAGGCAGTTGCCGCCCATCGCCGACAAGAAGAAGGCGGCCGAGATGGAGGCGCTCCGAAAGAAACTCAACGCCCTGAGCCAGATCGACTATGAGCAGGTGAACAACGCCAAGACCGAATACCTGCGCATCATCTTCAAGCAGGAGGGCGAGGCCGTGATGAAGACCACCCCCTTCCGCAAGTTTATGGCGGAAAATGAGCATTGGCTGGTGCCCTACGCACAATACTGCCATCTCCGCGACACGCTGGGGACGGTAGATTTCAGCCAGTGGAAGGGCCATGAGCAATGGCACGAGGCCGACCGCGGCGCACTGAGAAACCCACGCACCGAGGAATACCGCGAGGTGGCGTTCTACTACTATGTGCAGTATGTGCTCCACAAGCAGATGCAGGAGGCACACGAGTATGCCAAGGCGAGGGGCGTGGTGCTCAAGGGCGACATTCCCATCGGCGTGAACCGCTGCGGATGCGACGTGTGGCACGAGCCGCAATACTTCAACCTCAACGCGCAGGCCGGTGCGCCGCCCGACGCCTTCTCCGTCAACGGACAAAACTGGGGATTACCCACCTACAACTGGCAGCGCATGATCGACGACGGATGCCAGTGGTGGATACGCCGCTTCCAGAACATGGCGAAGTATTTCGACGCCTACCGCATCGACCACGTGCTGGGATTCTTCCGCATCTGGGCCATCCCCATCACCTGCGTCCACGGCCTGCTCGGACAGTTTGCGCCGGCACTGGCCATGTCGCGCGAGGAGATCGAGGGCTACGGACTGCACTTCCAGGAGCAACTGTTCACCACGCCGTTCATTGCCCGATGGGTGGTCGACCGCGTGTTCCGAGAGCATGCACAGGAGGTGATCGACACCTACCTCGACCATCAGCACGACGACATCTACGCCCTCAAGCCGCAATACGACACGGAGCGCAAGATTGAGGCGGCCTTCAAGGACAAGAACAGCGATGTGGACATCTGGATACGCGATGGACTCTACGCCTTGGCGAGCGACGTGCTCTTCGTGCGCGACTACAACGACCCCAACAAGTTCCACCCGCGCATCACGGCGCAGCTCAACTTCATGTATGAGGCGCTCTACGACAGCGACAAGGAGAAGTTCAACCGCATCTACAACGATTACTACTATCGCCGCAACAACAACTTCTGGTACAACGAGGCCATGAAGAAACTGCCGGTGCTGGTGCAGGCCACACGCATGCTGGTGTGTGCCGAGGACCTGGGAATGGTGCCCGACTGTGTGGCGTGGGTGATGAACGAGCTGCGCATACTCAGCCTCGAACTGCAACAGATGCCGAAGGACCCGAAGCTCACGTTTGGCGACCTTGCACGCAATCCCTACCGCAGCGTGTGTACGTTCTCGACCCACGACATGCCGACCCTGCGACAGTGGTGGGACGAGGACTACAACCGCACGCAGGACTATTACGCCTCGAAGCTCTACCGCGGCGGAGCGGCACCCCACCCGCTGCCGGGGTGGCTGGCCAAGGAGATCGTGGCCGACCAACTGTCGTGCCCATCGATGCTCTGCGTGCTCTTGCTGCAAGACTGGATGGCCATCGACGAGCAGCTACGCCTGCCCGACGCAGGCGCCGAGCGCATCAACATTCCCGCCAACCCACACCACTACTGGCGCTACCGCATGCACATCAACATCGAGGACCTGCTGGCCAACACACCTTACAACAACACAATCAAGGACCTCATCACGGAGGCCGGACGACACCTGAACAACAAATAAAACCATCATCATGACGCGCAAAGACATCCTACTTCTCGCCATGGCGCTGCTGCCCATGGGCGCCGCGGCGCAAACCGTCACATCGCCCAACGGCAACGTGGTAGTGACCTTCTCGCTCTCGCCCAAGGGGCAGCCCACCTACGAGATGCAATACAAGGGGAAGGCGGTGTGCAAACCATCGCACCTCGGACTGGAGCTCGCCAAGGACAAGCACGCCTCGAAGGGCATGGACGAGACCGACCTCATGGACGGATTTGAGGAGACCAACCACCGCACATCGACCTTCGACGAGACGTGGAAGCCGGTGTGGGGCGAAACGGCCACCATCAGAAACCACTACAACGAGATGGCCGTGGACCTGCATCAGCCGGCCACCAAGCGAAACATCACCATACGCTTCCGCGTGTACGACTATGGCATGGGACTGCGCTACGAGTTTCCGCAACAGCAGGAGCTCAACTACTTCGTCATCAAGGAGGAGCACACGCAGTTTGCCATGGCAGGCGACCACACGGCCTACTGGATTCCGGGCGACTACGACACGCAGGAGTATGAATACCAGATCACGCCGCTCACCGGCATCAGGGCCGTCATAGCCAAGAACCGCGAGGCGTATAAGGGCAACTCGTCGACGACGGTGTTCTCCGACACGGGCGTGCAAACGTCGCTCCAGATGAAAACCAGCGACGGCCTTTACATCAACATCCATGAGGCGGCATGCATAGACTATCCCACCATGCACCTCAACCTCGACGAGAAGAACCTCGTGCTCGAGTCGTGGCTCACGCCCGACGCCGTGGGACGGAAGGGATTCATACAGACGCCGTTCAACACGCCCTGGAGAACGGTGCTCGTGAGCGACGACGCACGCGACATGCTGGCATGCAAACTGACGCTCAACCTCAATGAGCCGTGCAAGATCGAGGACACGTCGTGGATACACCCCACCAAGTACTGCGGAGTGTGGTGGAACATGATCGTTGGAACGAAGACCTGGAGCTACACCAATGATTACCCGTCGGTAAGGCTCGGCGTGACCGACTACTCGAAATGCAAGCCCAACGGCACACACGGCGCCACCACGGCGGAGGTGAAACGCTACATCGACTTCGCGGCGAAGAACGGCCTGCAAGAGGTGCTCGTGGAAGGATGGAACGTGGGATGGGAAGACTGGTTCGGGCACCAGAAGCTCGACGTGTTCGACTTTGTGACGCCCTACCCCGACTTCGACATCAAGGCGCTCAACGACTATGCCCACGCCAAGGGGGTGAAGCTCATGATGCACCACGAGACATCGAGCTCGGCGCTCAACTATGAGCGACACATGGAGGAGGCGTTCAACCTCATGAACCGCTACGGCTACGACGCCGTGAAGACGGGCTACGTGGGCGACATCATCCCACGCGGCGAGTACCACTACTCGCAACTGATGAACAACCACTACCAACGGGTCGTGGAAACGGCTGCCAAGCACCACATCATGGTCAACGCACATGAGGCCACACGACCCACGGGCATCTGCCGCACATGGCCCAACCTCGTGGGCAACGAGAGCGCCCGAGGCACGGAGTACGAGGCGTTTGGGGGCAGCGTGCCCTACCACACGGTGATGCTTCCGTTCACCCGCCTGCAGGGCGGTCCGATGGACTACACGCCGGGCATCTTCGAGACGCGACTCGCCGACTGGAGCAACAACAAGAGCTTTGTGCACTCCACGCTCTGCGGACAACTGGCGCTCTACCTCGTGATGTACTCGCCGCTGCAGATGGCAGCCGACCTGCCTGAGCACTACGAGAAATACGACGACGCATTCCAGTTTATTCGCGACGTGGCGTGCGACTGGGACGACTCGCGCTACCTGGAGGCCGAGCCTGCCAAATACATCACCGTGGCGCGCAAGGCCAAGGGCACCGACAACTGGTTTGTGGGCGGAAAGACGGGCGAGGACGCCCATACCGCCGTGGTGCGACTCGACTTCCTCGACAAGGGGCGACGCTACGACTGCGCCATCTACCAAGACGCCAAGGAGGCCGACTACGAGAAGAACCCGAAGGCTTACCACATTCTGCACAAGACCGTGAAGAAGGGCGATGTGCTGAAAATCAAGGAGGCGCGCGGCGGCGGTTTCGCCGTGTCGCTGATGGCCAAGTAACACCCATACGCTACCCATAACATGAAAGTAAGATACTTATTGACCGTAATCTTTGCCGCCATGATGACATGGAACGCCAACGCCCAAGGGCGATTTAACGAGATGGAATATGGCAAGACGCAAACCGTGTTCCACCTCAACGCACCCTCCATGCCGAAGGTGCGCATCTACAAGGACGCGCAGGGAGGCAAACCCATCAAGACGGTGAAGATGCGGGCCTTGGGAAACAACCGCTGGGAGGCCATCCTCAAGGGCGACCTGGCAGGACGGTTCTACACCTTCGACATGGGCCTTGGCGAATGTCCGGGAACGTTCGCCAAGGCGGTGGGCGTGAACGGCAACCGAGGCGCCATACTCAACATGGCCGACACCGACCCCGAGGGATGGAGCCACGACCGACGACCCGCGCTGGCCTCGCCCGCCGACCTCGTGATCTACGAACTGCACATGCGCGACTTCTCCATCAGCCCCACGTCGGGGTTGCAGCACCAGGGAAAGTACTTGGCACTCACAGAGCCCCGCGCCATCGACTACCTGAAGCGGTTGGGCGTGAACGCCATCCATTTCCAACCGTTGTTCGACTATGCCTCGGTCGACGAGATGCAGCTGCAACGGCCGCAGTTCAACTGGGGCTACGACCCGAAGAACTACAATGTGCCGGAGGGTAGCTACGCCACCGACCCCTACAAGCCGGCGGTGCGCATACGCGAGATGAAGGCCATGGTGCAGGCGCTCCACAAGGCAGGCATACGCGTCATCTTCGACGCCGTGTACAACCACACGTTCGACATCGACGGAAGCAATTTCCAACGCACCTATCCCGACTATTACTACCGCAAGACGGCCGACGGACGCTACTCCAACGGGTCGGGCTGCGGCAACGAGACGGCCTCGGAGCGTCCGCTGATGCGCGAGTTTATGATAGAGAGCGTGAAATACTGGATCAACGAGTTCCACATCGATGGCTTCCGCTTCGACCTCATGGGCGTGCACGACATCGAGACGATGAACGCCATACGAGCCGCCGTCGACGAGATCGATCCTTCGATCTATATCTACGGCGAGGGATGGAGCGCCGGAGCGTGCGCCTACCCGCAAGACCAGTTGGCCGTGAAGGCGGCGGCCTACAAGCTCCACGGCATAGGGGCGTTCAGCGACGATATGCGCGACGCCCTGCGCGGACCGTTCAGCGACGACACCAAGGGGGCGTTCCTCGTCGGCTTAGGGGGCGAGGAAGAGAGCCTGAAGTTTGGCATCGTGGGCGGCATAGCCCATCCGCAGGTCGACATGGCGCGGGTGAACTACGACCACAAGCCGTGGGCCAAGGAGCCGACGCAACAGATAAGCTACGTGAGCTGTCACGACGACATGTGCCTGGTGGACCGCCTGAAGGCGACCATGCCGGGATGGAACGACGCCACGCGAAGCTACGCCGACCGCGAGGCGGAGCTCATACGCCTCGACCTGCTGGCACAGACGGCGGTGTTCACGTCGCAGGGTGTGCCGTTCATCTTGGCGGGCGAGGAGATGCTGCGCAACAAGAAGGGGGTGCACAACAGCTATGCGTCGCCCGACAGCATCAACGCGCTCAACTGGGACAACCTGAGGCGTTACCCCGAGGTGTTTGAGTATTACCGCGGATTGATCGGCCTGCGCAAGCACCATCCGGCTTTCCGCCTGGCCAAGGCCGACGCCGTGAGGGAGCACCTGGAGTTTATGGCCTCCGACCACTGTCTGGTGGCCTTCCGCCTGAAGAACCTGGAGGGCATCGACAGCTGGAACGACATCATCGTAGCGCTCAACGCGAACAAGGAGCCGAGATCGATCGTCCTTCCAGAAGGCCACTACTACGTGGCGTGCTGCAACGGTGTGGTCAACGAGGAGGGCATCGGCATGCCCATCAAGGGCCAGGCTACGGTCGACGCCCAATCGGCACTGATACTCTACCGGAAGTAAAGCTGAAACAACAAAGATTAAGATTATGAAGAAAAAACTGATATCACTAATGATGCTTATGAGTGCAATGAGCATGAACGCAGCGGTGGGGGTCGACCGCATTGAGCCCTCCAACTGGTATGTAGGCATGAAAGACGCCTCGCTGCAACTGATGGTGCACGGCAAGGATGTGCGCAGCGCCGACGTGGAAGTGAGCTACCCGGGGGTGCGCATCGATTCTATCGCACGTCTCGACTCGCCCAACTATCTCCTCGTCTACCTCAACCTCAAAGGGGCCAAGGCGGGCGAGATGACGCTGTGCTTCAAGCAGGGCAAGCAGACCAAGAAGGTGAAATACCTGCTGAAAGACCGCGACATGGCGGGCGACAAGCGCATGGGATTCTCCAACGCCGATGTGCTCTACATGCTCATGCCCGACCGATTTGCCAATGGCAACCCACACAACGACGCCTTCAAGACCATGCGCGACAAGACGTGCGACCGCACGGCGCCAAGCCTGCGACACGGAGGCGACATGGAGGGCATTCGCCAGCATCTCGACTACTTCAAGGACCTCGGCGTGACGGCGCTGTGGTTCACGCCGTTGCTCGAGAACGACGGCCCCAACGATGGGGCACATTCTACCTACCACGGCTACGCCACCACCAACTACTACCGGGTGGACCCGCGATTCGGCACCAACGAAGAGTATAAGCGGCTCGTCGACGAGGCGCACAGCAAGGGTCTGAAGGTGGTCATGGACATGATCTTCAACCATTGCGGCATAGACCATCCGTGGGTGGCCGACATGCCATCGAAAGACTGGTTTAACACACCCGAATGGCTCGCACCGGAAAACCAGACGGCGGCGCATCAGAAGAAACTGGGCACTATCGACGGCGCCG
>SAMEA3663179__coassemble_225_pt1 | contig 13824 bp, 9 predicted proteins | sample SAMEA3663179__metabat2_low_PE_002 | metagenome-assembled genome bin SAMEA3663179 (sample SAMEA3663179) | pig gut metagenome | biome: pig gut; feature: pig-associated habitat; material: faeces | place: Denmark | collected 2012
AGGATGGAATTCTGGCGGGTGTTGACGTTGCCCGCGAGGTGTTTCACCGCTTTGATCCCACTATGCAGATGGAAGTCTTCATGGAGGATGGTGCGCAAGTGAAGAAGGGCGACATTGCGTTTGTGGTGTCGGGTAAGGTTCGCTCGTTGCTTCAGACAGAGCGTTTGATGCTCAACATCATGCAGCGCATGAGCGGCATTGCCACCATGACAAACAAGTATGTGAAACTGATTGAGGGCACTGGAGCACATGTTCTCGACACACGTAAGACCACTCCGGGCATGCGTATGTTGGAGAAGCAGGCCGTTAAGATTGGTGGTGGTGTGAACCATCGCATCGGTTTGTTCGACATGATCCTGCTCAAGGACAACCATGTCGACTTTGCTGGTGGCATTGAGAATGCCATTGACCGTTGCCATCACTACCTTAATGAGAAGGGACTGGATCTTAAGATTGAGATAGAGGTTCGCAATTTCAATGAGCTTCAGCAGGTTCTCGACAAGGGCGGTGTAAACCGTATCATGCTCGACAACTTCACTGTGGCCGACACAAAGAAGGCTGTCGACATTATCAATCATCGTTTTGAGGTGGAGTCGTCGGGTGGAATCACCTTCGACACCATTCGTAGTTATGCTGAGCAGGGCGTTGATTTCATCAGCGTTGGTGCGCTTACGCACAGCGTCAAGGGTCTTGACATGAGTTTTAAAGCTTGTTAATATCTAATTTATGAAAAAGTTTTTTATTCTTTCAGCCCTGGTCCTGGCCGCAAGTTACGCTTCGGCCTGCACCAACTTCATTGTTGGTAAGGACGCTTCGGTCGATGGCTCGGTGATCTGTACGTACACCGCCGACGACTATGGTATGTTCATCGGGCTGCAGCATTTCCCCGCTGGCACACACAAGAAGGGCGAGATGCGTGATGTGGTTGACTGGGACACCCACGTCTACCACGGACAAATCCCTGAGGCACCCGTTACCTATACGGTCAACGGCAACATCAACGAGTATCAGGTTACCATTGGTGAGACAACCTGTGGCGGCCGTGAGGAGATGATAGACCCTCAGGGAATCATCGACTATGGCTCACTGATCCACATCGCTTTGCAACGCTCTAAGACTGCTCGCGAGGCCATTAAGGTCATGACCACCCTGGCTCAGACCTACGGCTATTGCTCAAGCGGTGAGTCGTTCACCATCTGCGACCCCAACGAGGCGTGGATTATGGAGATGCTGGGCAAGGGTCCCGGCTCGAAGGGCGTGGTATGGGTAGCTCAGCGCATCCCCGACAACGCCATCTCTGGTCATGCCAACCAAAGCCGCATAGGCAAGTTTAACATGAAGGACAAGAAGAACGTCATGTATTCAAAGGACGTCATCAAGTTTGCCCGCGATAAGGGATGGTTTACGGGTAAGGATGCCGACTTCTCATGGAAGATGGTTTACTCAGCCCCCGACTTTGCCGGACGACGCATCTGCGACGCTCGTGTATGGGCGTTCTTCAATCGCTTCGTGAAGGGAATGGACCGTTACCTGCCTTGGGCTTTGGGTAAGGACAAGAACGCTGAGGACATGCCTTTGTGGGTCATCCCTGATAAGAAACTGTCGGTTCAAGATGTAGAGGCCGCCATGCGCGACCACTTTGAGGGCACTCCGATGGCACTCGATTCTACCGATATCGGCGGTGGCGTATGGCAGATGCCTTATCGTCCCACACCATTGTATTACGAGGTGAACGGCAAGAAATATTTCAATGAGCGTCCTACCTCTACCCAGCAGACAGGCTTCTCATACGTATCGCAGATGCGTTCTTGGCTTCCCCGTCAGATAGGTGGTGTCCTGTGGTTCGGCAACGATGATGGCAACATGGTGGCTTATACGCCGATCTATTGCGGCAACACGGTTCCTCCCGAGTGTTACGATACTCCTGGTGCCGATGCTGTGACATTCTCTATGAAGAATGCCTACTGGGTTTGCAACTGGGTGAGCAACATGGTTTATCCCCGTTACTCACTGATGTTCCCCAGTCTGAAGGCTGTTCGCGACTCCCTTGACCAGAGCTACTTCGCTCAGCAGGCAGAGGTTGAGGCCCGTGCCGTAGAGCTCTGCAAAACCAGCGAGGAAGAGGCTGTGAAGTATCTCAACACCTATAGTAACACGAAGGCTCAGCAGATGCTCGAGCGTTGGAAGGAGTTGGCTTTCTATCTCATCGTGAAGTACAACGATATGGCTGTGAAACCCGACCAGAATGGCAAATTCCTCCGCACGAAGGAGGGCCTTGGCGCCACAGTGAAACGTGTAGGATCAGCTGCGGCTTTCCAAAAGAAGTTGGCCGAGACCACAGGCGATAAGTTCCTCGTTCCTACAGAATAATCCCACTATACGCAATCTGTTTTGTCGAAACCCATGCGTGATGTGTTGAGCATCGGTATGTGAACATTGCCAACAGATAGTACATATAATGGCGGTTGTCCCATCGTTTGAATCAAACGTAAGGGCAACCGCTTTTTCGATTCTCCCCACGTCCTACTGAAGCCAGTATTCTCTCCCTTCCTCGTTGTTTCGCTCATTTCGCTCCCCGCTACATGGGCATGCCAACAATTTCATGCTTATTCCATGCCCCATTGAAACATAAATTCGAAGATAATGGCTATATGATGAAAATAATGTGTATCTTTGTGGAACAATATGTGGTGATTATGCAAGTAGCCACTCTTTGTCGGTAGACCGATCTTTCGTTTATGAGAGAGATCAGATCTGCTTCGCATTTATTAATCTTTACTATGTAATGATGGATATATCGCGCGTATTAAAACTGATAGATAGCCAAGACGGACTGTCGCAATCTCTTGGCATGGAATTTTTGTCGACTCCTGAGCCCAATACCTGTAAGGCTCGAATGAAGGTCGACCATCGCAATCGCCAACCTTTCGGTTTCTTAAGCGGAGGTGCATCGTTGGCGCTTGCCGAGAACATCGCTGGTGTGGGTTCGTTGGCCCTTTGTCCCGGAAAGATCAGTGTTGGCATCAATGTCAGCGGATCGCATGTGAAAGCGGTGATGGAAGGCGATGTGGTGGAAGCCACAGCCACCTTGCTTCACAAAGGCCGCACCCTCCACACATGGCAGGTGGATATTCGAAACTCCAACCAAGAGCTCATCTCTACGGTTAGCGTCACCAATTATATTATCAAACCTCAGTCGGCTCCCAACACCTCAGGGAAGTCGAAATAAATATTGTCCCCATACCTTATGAAGACCGATTTTGTTTTGTATAGGATGCCTTATGCCGAGCAGGCTTATCGTATCGATGCCGATACCACCCATCTGTTGTCGTCGGCCGAAGAGCTCGATGGTGTCTGCGGATTTGTGATGGCACCCTTTCAAACGTCAGCCTCCACACCCATAGTCGTTATCGAAGGCAAGTCTGTGCCTGTTCCCATGGCTTCCATGCCATCACGCGTTGCTGTGGATGAGCACTGCTCACGTGAGCAATACGCCTCCGATTTTGCCCGATTCCATGAGGCTATCTGCCAAGGCCATTTCTCTAAGTTGGTGCTTTCGCGTAGTGCTTCTTTCACATCGTCGGAGCTCTACTGTCCCGAGCAACTGTTTGCCGAGGCTTGCCGTAGCTATCCCCGTATGATGATAGCGTTGGTTTGCAGCGAGGTGGCGGGCACCTGGCTTATGGCTACTCCCGAGATATTGCTCGCCTTGGACGGTTATCAATGGCGTACCATGGCCTTGGCCGGCACCATGGCATGGGAGGGTAAAAAGCAATACGAGTGGTCTGAGAAGAATAAGAAAGAGCAGCTGCTTGTTGCCCACTATATCGAAGAGGCTTTAAGTACTTTTGCCACCGATCTTGAGATATCGGAACCTTATACCGTGAAGGCTGGCAACCTTGTTCATCTGCGTAGCGACTTCTCCTTTACGCTCGACGATTCTCTGACGGATGGCAATGGCTTGGGTAAGTTGGTCGATGCACTTCATCCCACGCCCGCTGTGTGTGGCCTGCCTAAGCAGGAGGCCATGGAGTTTATCATTGCCAACGAGAGCATCGACCGCCGGTATTACAGTGGTTATTGTGGCCCGTGGAATGTGGGTGGCATGACGGCCCTCTTCGTGTCGTTGCGATGCATGGAGCTGAGCGCCCATCGTTGCGTGCTCTATGCTGGAGGCGGCCTTCTTGCCGAAAGTTCCGAAGAGAGCGAATGGCAGGAGACGATGATGAAAATGGAGGCAATGAGAAGACTATGTACTCAGACAAGATAAACATTAACATCCTGACCTCGCTGATGGTGGCTCACGGCGTCACCACCGTGGTGATCTGTCCGGGTAGCCGAAACGCGCCGTTGGCCCACAACTTTGCTTCGTGCCCCGACATGTATTGTGTGGCTGCTACCGACGAGCGCTCAGCTGGCTTCTATGCCTTGGGATTGGCGTTGGCGTCTGAGCATCCTGTGGCCGTGTGTGTCACGAGCGGTTCGGCCCTGCTCAATTTGGCGCCTGCCGTGGCTGAGGCTTATTACCGTGAGGTGCCACTTCTCGTTATTTCAGCCGATCGCCCATTGGCTATGATCAATCAGTTGCAAGGCCAAACCCTTCCGCAGGTTGGTGCCTTGGGAGCGATGGTCAAGGCCAGTATGCAGTTGCCCGAGCCCCACGACGACCTGGAGCGGTGGCATTGCAACCGCATGGTCAATGAGGCCTTGCTTACCCTTCGGTCACATGGATGCAGTCCCGTTCATGTCAATGTACCCATATCCGAGCCTCTGTACAATTTTACCATCGATTCCTTGCCTGTGGAGCGTAAAATTTGTCTTACGCCAATGGTGGCCGATTCGGAAAACCTTGCAGCCGTAGCCGCCGACTTTGCTTCGGCCGCGAAACCCATGTTGGTGCTGGGACAGATGGCGAGGAGCCAATGGCGCAAAGCGGCCGAGGCCGTGGCATTGCTGAGGCAAAAGGTGGTGGTGCTGGCAGAGAAACTTTCTGACGACACCGATGGGCCGTTGCCCTCGTTAGACTTGCTCGCCAATCGGGCGAAGACCCATAACGATTTGTTTCCCGACTTCATTATCTATATCGGTGGAAATCTCGTGGCCAAGAACATGCGCCAATGGTTGCAACAGGCCAAACCACGGCGCAGCGTGGTCGTAACCTCGACAGGTGCCGTGACCGACGTGCTGATGAACGCCACCGACATGGTCGAGGCTCAACCCCATGAGATGCTACAAGCCTTGACGGCCAACCGCAGCTATTCGGCTTCCGAGTCGTGGCTCCACCAATGGCAAGCGCTCCAGTCGGAGGTTGTTGCTGAGGTCCAAGTGGCTACCCACGACAGGCAGAACGAGGCCATCCGCCTGTTCTTCCAGGCCATCAAAGGCACATCGATGAACGTACATGTGGCCAACAGTCTGTCGGTACGCATGGCGCTGAAGTATGCCGATCGCTACCTGTATGTCAACCGAGGCGTCAATGGCATCGAGGGCTCGCTCTCCACTGCGGCAGGCCATTCAGTGATGTCGCCATGCCCCGTGGCATGCATCATAGGCGACCTTAGTTTCTTCTACGATGCCAATGCGCTGTGGAACGAGCAACTTTGTGGCAACTTCCGTGTGCTACTGCTCAACAACCAGCGCGGTGAGATATTCAGCAAGTTTAAGCCATTGGCCGACAGTCCGGCCCGCGACACATATGTTATGGCTAAGCATCATGCCACCGCTGAGGGTGTATGTCTGCAAAATTGTGTGGAATATCGGCAGGTGAAACCCGTTGATGATCTTGCCGCAGGTATCCAATGGCTTGTAGAAGAACGCTGCCCACGCCCCATGTTGCTTGAGGTGCTGCTGTAAGCGATTGTGGGCTTGTCCGAAAATTATAAGGCAAACAATACATATCAATCACTATGGAAAGAAATTGGAAGAAAATATCGGGTTTCGATTTTAAGGAAATCTTGTTCGAAGAATACAACCACATTGCGAAGATCACCATCAATCGTGAGCGTTATCGCAACGCTTTCACCCCACTCACTACCTGGGAGATGTCGCAGGCTTTTGCCTATTGCCGCGAGTGCGCTGATATCCGTGTGGTGATCCTGACCGGTGCAGGCGACAAGGCGTTTTGCTCAGGCGGCGACATGCACGTCAAGGGCCGTGGTGGGTATGTGGGCAATGATGGTGTGCCTCGCCTCAATGTGCTCGATGTGCAGATGCAGATTCGCCGATTACCCAAACCCGTCATAGCTATGGTCAACGGCTATGCCATTGGCGGTGGTCACGTGTTGCACGTCATGTGCGACCTGACGATTGCAAGCGAGAACGCTATCTTCGGTCAGACCGGCCCGAAGGTGGGCAGTTTCGATGCCGGCTTTGGCGCGTCCTACTTGGCCCGTATGGTCGGTCAGAAGAAAGCCCGCGAGATTTGGTTCCTCTGCAAGCAGTACACGGCCCATGAGGCCGAGCAGATGGGAATGGTCAACAAGGTGGTGCCGTTCGAACAGCTGGAAGACACCTGCGTTGAGTGGGCTGAGATCATGATGGAGCGCAGTCCGCTGGCTCTCCGTATGATCAAGGCGGGCCTCAATGCCGAACTGGATGGCCAGGCCGGCATTCAGGAGTTGGCTGGCGATGCCACCATGCTCTATTACACCATGGACGAGGCTCAGGAAGGTGGCAAGGCATTCCTGGAGAAGCGTAAGCCCGATTTCGACAAATACCCTGTGTTCCCATAATGACGATGCGTATCACCCTCCATACACGCACGCTGCACTTCAAGCAACCTGCGAAAACATCGCGTGGACAGTACACCTCGCGTATCAGCCGATATGTCGTCGTTGAGAGTGGCGGTGTGCGTGGGGTGGGCGAGTGTGCCACCCTTCCCGACCTGTCGTGCGACGAACGGTCCGACTATGACCTGTTGCTGCGCCAGTTTTGTGATACCATTGAGCGTACGGGGCGCATCCCCTATGAGGCGTTGCGCCCTTATCCTTCCATGCTCTTTGGCATCGAGACGGCGTTCGCCCAGTTGGCTGCGGGTGGCTCCACAGCTCTTTTTGACACCCCTTTCGCCCGTGGTGAGGTGGGCATTCCCACCAATGGCTTGGTGTGGATGGGCTCGTACGACCAGATGTTGGCGCGCATGCAGGAGAAGTTGGACTTGGGATTCCGCTGCATCAAACTGAAGATTGGAGCTATCGACTTTGATAAGGAGTTGGAATTGCTGCGCATCATACGTTCGGCTTTCCCCAAGGACAAGGTGGAACTCCGCGTCGACGCCAATGGCGCCTTTGCCCCCAATGAGGCCATGGTGCGCCTGGAGCAGTTGGCGCGCTACGATCTTCATTCCATTGAGCAACCCATCCGTCAGCACCAATGGACCGACATGGCGCGTCTTTGCCAGGAGTCGCCCATCGCCATCGCTCTCGACGAGGAACTCATTGGCGTGAATATCCCAAGCGAGAAGGAGCGTCTCCTCGACACCATCCATCCGCAATATGTTGTGCTTAAGCCGTCGCTGCATGGTGGTATGATGGGCTGCGAGGAGTGGGTGTCGATGGCCAAGATCCGAGGCATCGGGTCGTGGATGACGAGCGCCCTTGAGAGCAATGTCGGGCTCAATGCCATAGCCCATCTGGCCGCCCGCACTTATGGCACCGACGACATCATGCCGCAGGGCTTGGGTACGGGCCAATTGTTTACCGATAACATTGACATGCCCATCGCTTTGAGGGGCGAACGAATGTATTATGACCATCACTGAATTTCTTGCGCAATGGCGCGACGATCAACCCACCGTGCCTGTGTTCACCAGTGGCTCCACGGGCAAACCTAAGTTGATGATGGCAGAGAAGGCCCGTATGGAGGCTTCGGCCCGCATGACCTGCCAGGCGCTCGGCCTGCATCCGGGCAACAAGGCGTTGGTGTGCCTTCCCATGGACTATATCGCGGGCAAGATGATGGTGGTGCGTAGTTTGGTTTGCCAATTACAGATGGTTAGCATTGAGCCGCAGGGGCATCCCATGACGGCCATTGCCGACGACGAGGTGATCGATTTTGCGGCCATGGTGCCCATGCAGGTGTTCAACTCGCTGAGCAATGAGACTGAGCTACGCCGCTTGAAAGCTATCAAGAATATTCTGATTGGCGGAGGAGCCATCGACAAGGAATTGGAACTCCAGTTGCGCCAATTCCCCCACGCCGTGTGGAGCTCGTATGGCATGACCGAGACGCTCTCGCATATCGCTTTGCGCAAGATCAATGGCGATAACGCCGACGACAACCTCTGGTACCGTCCGTTGCCGGGTGTAGGCATCACGCTCGACGCCAACGATTGCTTGGTGATCGACGCTCCTGCCGTTTGTCCCACGGTCTTGCATACCCACGACATAGCTGTCGTGGATCGTTCGCAGGGCTATGTGCGTTTCAAGATTGTAGGACGCATCGACAATGTGGTGTGCTCGGGAGGCGTGAAGATTCAGATTGAGGAGGTGGAGCAGGCCTTGGCGCCCCATCTTTCAGCACCCTTTATCATGGCCAAACGACCCTCGAAGAAGTATGGTGAAGAGATGGTGATGCTTACCGAAGCCGCCGATGCCACTCGTATTATGACTGTTTGCCACGACGTGCTGCCCAAATATTGGCAACCCAAGGAAATTATCCAAGTTGACCAAATCCCAATGACCGAGACCGGAAAACCCAAGCGCAATCTGTTTTAGTTGCAAGTGTTCATTGGATTGTTGTCTAAACAAACACTAACAAGAATCTAAATCTAACGATGTGGGATTAGCGTATTAGAATGGGGGAAGGGCACAATATGACCTATTGTAGAAAGCTATTAGGGTTAAGTAAATACCAGTTTTTACTTGCACCGTACTTGCACCATGATGGTTTTCAAGCGTATAAGTGATGTTTTTGGTTATTAAAGATAGAGGGAAGAAAATGAGGGTAAACAAGCGTAACTTCCTGATAATCAAGGGAGCGGAATACGGGAATCGAACCCGCCTCCCAGGCTTGGGAAGCCCGTGCACTACCGATGTGCTAATTCCGCGTAAGTAAGATTACCTTGATGTTTTGCCTTTGGAGCCGATACTCGGACTCGAACCGAGGACCTACGCATTACGAATGCGTTGCTCTACCAACTGAGCCATATCGGCAAATGCGATGCAAAGGTATAATATTTCCTTGAAACGCCCAAACATTCTGCTCGATATTTTTCGGGAAAATGCTGCTTATGCGTGTGAAAATCGTTACGAAAGCGTGTTTTTGATGTTCTGTTTCTGCGTGGTGGTGTTTGTAACGGCTACGGCGTATGGGCTTGCGCCTTCGGTTGCTGAGTGTAGCATTGATCTGTGGGAAAAGAGTATAGAACGTGTGTGAAAGTTGTGTTGGGCCCGTGAGAAATATGCATTGATCTTGAGGAAAAGGTGGGTTGGCCTGTCTGAAAGGTATGGTGGGTTAACCAAATGGGATTGGGGAAGTGGATCTGCGATAGTGGTTAACGGTTGTTAAAATTGTCACAAATTGATAAATTCATACGTATAATAACAAAATGGGCATCACGGTGAGCGCTCCTCCCTGGGTTAAATTTTTCCTCGTCCTCCCCGATACGCCTTGATCTGATGTCGATCGGTTTCGTGCGAGCAGGCATTTAGCCTTTTCACCTCTTTATATGGAGTATGGTAGCCAAACGTTAAAAAATGATGAAATGGTAAAGAAATAGCGTACTATGTGTTGCAAGGTATCAATAAAAACTATATCTTTGCGGCATCAGTAAGAACAAACCAACTTTTGTACCCATTAATCACACATTACAAACAATGAAACATGTACTAAAGAATCTACTCATGCTTTTGGCGCTGTGCTTTGTCCACACGCTTTCTTGCCATGCCGATTGGTTTAAGGGCAAGGTGGTGAGCGCAGAGACAGGCGAGCCGCTGGTGGGCGCCAGCATCTTCAGTGAGGTCAATCCCCAGCCGGGATGGTCGATGCAAAACAACGCAGAAGCCGACAGCACGGGCTGCTTTGTTATTGGCAACGGATGGGAAGGCCGCATTCTCTTCACCTTCAGCATGATAGGATATAAGAACTTTCGTAAGGTAGACTATTCCTATGGCGAAGATGTGAAAGACACCATCGACCTGGGAACCATCAAGTTGCAACCCACCGCGCTGATGCTGCGTGAGGTGGAAGTGACGGCGAAGATACCGCGTATCACCATGTCGGGCGACACCATTGTGTTCAACCCCGAAGCGTTCAAGCTGAAAGACGGAGCGCGCCTCGACGAGCTCATCAAGAAGTTGCCTGGCGTTCAGAACCGCGACGGCAAGCTCTATTGGAACGATAAGCCCATTCGCCTGATGATGAACGGCAAGGACCTCTTTGGTGGCGACCAGATCATCAATGAGTTGCCCGCCGAGGTGGCTCAGAAGCTCAAGCTCTACGACCGTAAGTCGGAGTTGTCGCGTCACACGGGGAAAGACGATGGCGAGGAGGACCATGTGCTCGACATTCAGGTGAAGCCCGGATTCTTGGACAAGTGGTATGGCGAAGCGAAAGCCCAATACCAAACGAACGACAGGTACATGTTTGACCTGACGGCGTCCAAGCTTAGCGACCACGATCCGCAGGTGGTGTACGCTCAAGCCAACAGTATCAACCGATACATCGACCGCACGATGACCTCCTCGAGCAACTCGAACATCGATGGCGATGGCAGAAGCCAATATGGCAGTTACAACTACCAGCACAACTGGGTGACGAAGGGTGCAGAGAAGTTTAGCAACAACCACGTCGACTTGGGCGCCAGCTTCGGACACTACGATGGATGGCTAAACAGCAGTTCGTCAAAGGAGACCTTCTTCCCCAACCAGGACCGCACCTTCTCGCTCTCGAAGACATACCGCTACAAACACAAACTATGGCCAAAGCTACAGGCCAACCTCTTTGCCTATACCGATTCGGTGAACGTTATCAGGGTAGACGCCAGAGCCTCTTACGGCAAGACGCATGGTTTGAGCAAGCAGGATGGGGCGTCTTACAGCTATTCGCCCGACCAGTTTCAGTACTACTCGTTGGCCGAAGCCATGGGAGCCAAGCCCGGCGACGCCCTGTATGAGCATCTGGTGACGCGCAACCGCAACTATAACACTTCTGATGAGCAGAACCGCAGTCTTAACCTCAACTACACATGGAGCCGTTTTTGTGGTAAGAAAGGTAGTTTTGCGTTGCAGGGAAGAACCCAGGTCTCTGGCGACAACAATCAGACGCACACCCGTCGCCAACTCGAATATATCCGCGATGGTCGCAACGAGACACAGTTGCAGTTCTTCGATTACTCGACGCACAACTTCGCCCAGTCGCTTTCTGCCATGATCGAATATTGGGTTTCGAAGAAGGTGTATGTCAAGGCTTCCGACAAGTTGTCCTACAACCGTTACCACTCGAATCGCGCCTTCTTTGCCGACACCGATCAGAGCGGGGCCGAGGGCCTTACGGCCACCACGCTTGACGCCGACAACTGTTTCAACTCAACCAATCGCACGTGGACCAATGAGTTCTCCTTGAAGTCGACCATTACGCCTGTCAAGGATTTCATGATCATGCCCAACCTGGATTGGACCGTCACCCGAGAGGATGCCGACTACCAGTATGGTCGCCTCGACACGGCCACTGTGCGCACCACCCACGCCTACACGCCGTCGATCTTCATGAAGTGGAAGATCAGTCGTGTGCGCAACATGGACTTCTCGTTCTCTTACAACACCACGGTGCCCGAGCTGTCTCAGACCTTCGCCTTCCGCAACACCGTCGACCCTCTGTCGATCTCTACGGGTAACGCACATCTTGGCAATACCCACAGCCACACCACCGCGTTGGGTTATCACCGCATGTGGCTCCGCCAACAGATTGTGTTGGGACTGCGCGCTGAGTATACCAAGAACATCAATCCGTTGGCCACGCTCTTCCGCTACAATAGCCAGACGGGTGTGTATGAGTCGAAGCCGATGAACGTGAAGGGTGGCGACCAGTGGACGGTGAACTTCGATTACGACCAAGGTCTCGGCGTCGACTACCGACTGATGAACAAGATTAGTCTCACCAACTCGACGGCTTATGGCTACCTGACGCTTGTCGACGCTGCCAGCAATGCCGTTCCCGAACTGAACAAGCAGAAACGGTTTGGCCTCAACGAGAACTTCGTGTTGGCATACGAGGTGGAGAAGGTTCGCCTTGCGCTCAGCGACCAACTGGCGTGGAGCCGCTACCGCTACAACAACGGCTCTTACAACTCCAATCCACTCTTCAACGTGGTGGGCATCGACGCTACACTGAGCCTTGCGCCGTTTGAGTTCAACGTGGAGGTTAACGATGAGTTCCGTTCGGGTTATCAAACCCAAGCCATGAATGGCCACCGCTTGATCTCTTCTGCCTATGTGTCGTTTCGATTCCTGAAGAACAAGGCGCGGTTGATGTTGCGTGCCGACGACATATTCAACAAGGACATTTGGTATAACAACGACTACACGGCGTTCCAACGCTCGGAGTCAGCATCCGACTATATCCACCATTATCTGAATCTCACCTTCTCTTATAAGTTTGACGCCAAGGCCAGTAAGGGCAAGGCACAGGATAGAAGGGGAGCGAATGTGCAAATGGGACGATAGCGCTCGATGGCAAGCCACCATAAGATGATCCCTACGATCCTATGAAGCAGAAGGGAGGCTATGACGAATGTGCCATAGCCTCCCTTCAGTATGGTTGAAAATACATTATACCCTCTTGATAACCTGTCTGTTTCGGCCTGATGACTGATTGTGGGTTATTTCTTTTCGTACTTCTCAATGAGTTTGTCGGCCCGTTCGTCGCCCAACTCCTTGGCCTTCTTCAAGGCTGCTAAGCCCTCCTCCTTTTGGCCCAGCTCGCAGGCAGCCACACCTTTTATAATATATAGGTCGGCGTATTCGGGAGCCATACGGATGGCGATGTCGCAAGTCTTGATGGCGTTGTCGAACTGGTTCACGCGCACTTGGAGGCTGGCCATCTCCGCGTAATAGGTGGGTTCGAAGCGGTTGAGCACAATGGCGTGGGCGATATCGTTGAGCGCCATTTGGTACTGGTGTATCTTCACACCACACTGGTAGCGCATGTAGTAGAAGTCGGCCGAGGCGTTCAGGTGCATGAGCGTGTCATACTTCAGGTAGTCCATGTATGCCTTGCGCGACTCGCCAGCCAGGTCCAGTAGGCGGCCACGTGCCAAGACGTAAGGCGCCGAGATGGCGCCGTCTTGTGCGGCAACGGCCGAATCGAGCAGTTGGATCACCTCCTCCTGGGGCGCCTTCAGTTTGGTTTTGCATTGGGCGGCCTCGTAGAACACCTCGCCATTCTTGCCCAGTTCGGTTTTTTGCAGTTGGGTGAACATGTCGAGCGCCTTTTGGTAATCGCCCTGCGCGTAGATAATCTGTGCCTGTTGGTGCTTGTAGATGGGCAGCGGGTTGACCTTCGAGGCTTGCTCAGAGAGCTCCAGTGCCTTTTGTAGGTTCCATGCGGTGTAGGTGGTGTCGATCTTGAAGACGGTCGACTGGTACACCAATCGGGCGTAATCGTAGTAAGCCTCATCCTTCTTGGCCGCCTGCTTCACCTCTTTCTGCAACGTTTTGTCGGCCTCAGCCAACTGTTTCAGGTCGATATGCATCTCGGCCAGGGCCGTGTAACCCTCTGTGGCGGTGGGGAACATCTCAATGTAATCGTTGACATACTGCACCTGACGGAGCGAGTCGCCTTGCTGGCGGGCCAGCATCAGGGTCAGCGCGGCCTGCTGCTGGTCGG
>SAMEA3663179__coassemble_281_pt1 | contig 12485 bp, 9 predicted proteins | sample SAMEA3663179__metabat2_low_PE_002 | metagenome-assembled genome bin SAMEA3663179 (sample SAMEA3663179) | pig gut metagenome | biome: pig gut; feature: pig-associated habitat; material: faeces | place: Denmark | collected 2012
CGCGCAAGCGCCCGAGGACATCTTGGGAAAGCCTGTGTACGACAAGTATCATGAGCTCCCGTTGTTGGCAAAGTTCATCGATGCCAAGCGCGACCTGAGCATTCAGGTGCATCCCAACGACGAGATGGCTCGCCGGGTGCATGGCAAGATGGGCAAGAGCGAGATGTGGTATGTCATCGATGCCGAGCCGGGCAGTTACTTATATGCGGGCTTCAAGACGCAGATCACCAACTATGAGTTTAAGAAACGCATTGAGGATGGCACCATCACCGACGTGTTGGCGCGCCATGAGGTGAAGGCAGGCGATGTGTTTTATCTTCCGGCTGGCCGTGTTCACGCCATCTGTGGCGGCATTCTGCTGGCCGAGATCCAGCAGTCGTCCGACCTCACTTACCGCATCTTCGATTACAATCGCCCGGGTTTGGATGGCAAGCCGCGCCAGTTGCATGTCGACTTGGCTGCCGAGGCCGTCGATTATCATGTGGAGGCCGAGTATCAAACGGCCTATCAGAGTGAGGAGAATCGTGCCAACCCGGTGCTCGATACGCCTTATTTCAGCGTTCGTGTCAACGACATTGCGCAGCCGTTCCATCGCAACCTGCTCAAGTACGACAGCTTCATCATCACCATGAGCATCAAGGGCGACACCCGCATCCTTGTGCGATCCACGGGCGATGACCTGTTGTTGAAGGAAGGAAACAGTTGCCTGATTCCTGCCGCCATTGCCGACTACGACCTCATTCCCTTGTCGTCGAAGAGTTTGGTGCTCGACGCTTTCATCGACAATAAGGACCGGAGCCTCGGCCATCGCATCACGCGCTTCTTGCACCTCACCAGCAAATAATCCCAAATCGGTCATTAGACCAATCATCCTTCACCCACGTTCCACATTCAAAAACAATAGAAATGACTTCGTTTGAGAGCGACTATAACAACGGCATGCTGCCCGAAATATTGCAGCGCCTCATACAAACCAACGATGAGAAGGCCAGCGGTTACGGCTTCGACAAGCATTGCTTGAGCGCCAAGAAGCGCATTTGCGAGGCCATCGACATGCCCCACGCCGAGGTGTTCTTCCTCGTGGGTGGCACGCAAACCAACACCACGGTGATCGATTCGGTGCTCCAAGGGTGCGAGGGAGTTATTGCGGCGCAGAACGGCCACATCTTCGTGCATGAGTCGGGCGCCGTCGAGGCTTTCGGCCATAAGGTCATCACCCTGCCCGATACCAACGGAAAGCTAACCGCGGAGGCCATCGACCAATACATGACCACCTTCTTGGCCGACGAAACTTACCCGCACATGGTGCAGCCGGGCATGGTTTACATCACGTTGCCCACGGAGTTGGGGGCGCTCTATTCGCGCTCCGAACTGGAGGCGATCTATACGGTTTGTCGCCGCTTCTCCCTGAAGCTCTACGTTGATGGGGCACGTTTGGGCTACGGACTGATGGCCGATGGCGCCGACATCGACCTGCCTTTTCTGGCCCGTCATTGCGATGTGTTCTATATTGGCGGCACAAAGGTGGGTGCCATGTTTGGCGAAGCTGTGGTGTTTACCAACATGAAGGCGCCCCGATACATGTTCACCATCATTAAGCGCCATGGCGCATTGTTGGCCAAGGGGCGCATGCTCGGCCTGCAGTTCGACACCTTGTTCACCGACAACCTGTATCTTCGGGTGGCTCGCCACGCCATCGAGAAGGCTTATGAGGTGCGCCAATGCTTCCTCAACCATGGCCTGAGCATGGGCGTCGACAGCCCGACCAACCAGCAATTCGTCATCCTCAGCGTTGCGCAGAAGGAGCAACTCATGCAGCGCATCGCCTTCGAGGTGTGGTGTGCCCGTCCCGACGGCAACCTCTTGTGTCGCTTCGTAACCAGTTGGGCCACCACCGACGACGACATCCTGCAGCTCAACCAAGCCCTCACAGAGGTAGTGGGATGAAGCCGCAAGGGTGAGAACGCATGGCGTGGACCATTCGTTGCTCCCTCCTTTAAGGTGCTCGTCTAAGACCAGCTGGGTGCTTTCCTAAGCTCTTTAGGGTGCTCGTCTAAGACCAGCCGAGTGCTTTTCTAAGCTCTTCAGGGTGCTCGTCTAAGGCCGGAGAAGCCCGTATCTAAAACCAACGGTCCGCTTGGATGAGGCGTTGGCCAACCGATCGCAGCGTGGCGGGACGGTTAATATGCGTTAAAATAATGGTCGGGGTCTTCCCTTTATGGGGCGAAAGCAGTATCTTTGATAAAACGAAATACAAGAAGATGAATGTTCTAACCCGATGGGTCCTGATAGTTGCCACCTGGATATGCGCCACAAGCGCCATGGCACAAGCCGATACGCTACAACGGCGCACCATGGCTTATGCCAACTTCCGCCCCGCCTTGGTGACGCTCACCAGTGGTAAGGTGGTCAAGGCGGCGCAGGCCAACGTGCTGCTCAAGGGCAGTGTGCTGGTCTATCGCAACCCGCAAGGCCGCATTATGGAGGCCAACAGGGCTACGGTGAAGAGCGTCGACTTCGACGATCGCCACTATGAGCGCATCGACACCCTGCTCTTTTGGCGCGTCGACACGGTGGGCGACAACGCCCTTTACCGCGCAACCTACATCGACATGGCGTCGCTCAGGCAGCAGATCCTGAACAGTAGGAACATGACCGATATGCAGGTCAATTCGCTGATGCTTAGTTCTACGGCCCTCATGGCCAACGAGGAAGACCTCGAGTTGCCCTACACCGACGTGTATTACTTTCGTTACCGAGGCAAATGGGTGAAGGTACACGAGCGTTACATCGACCATGCCTTGCCACGCAACAAGCGCCAAGCCTACAAGGTGGCGGTCGCCATGCCCGGCTTCTCGTGGTCCAATCCGCGGTCGCTCATCAGCTTGCTCAGGGCCATCAGCGACTAACGCTTGCGCCCTGCGGCATCTTCCGTTCCACAACGAGCCATCGTTAAGCCTTCCGTAAGCCACATCCCATCCCTTGATAAACCATCCCAAACAACACATAGCGATATGCAAAACGTAACCGAATACCGCAACTTAGTATTGAAAGCCTTGCTCAGCGCGGTCGACGACGACGGTCGCCGGCGCATCAGCGACGAGGAGGCTGCCGAGCTCGCCCAAGAGTTTACCGACGAAGAGTTGGCCTTCGGCATGGACTACAACACCCCCGAGGAGGTGGCCGACATGCTGCTCGACGCAGGAATATAATAGCCTTTCATCCCCTTAAACGACTGCATCACCATGAATGAAAAGAAATCGATAGACGCCTATCTCAACGAGATCAAGCAAGAGCGACTCCTCACCGACGCCGAGGAGCGACAGTTGGCTGAGCGTATCCAGCAAGGCGACCAGCAGGCACTGGCCGACCTCACCACCGCCAACCTCACTTACGTGGTGTCGTTGGCCCACCAGTACGCAGGGAGTGGCCTTCCCGTGGAGGACCTTATCAGCGAGGGAAACATTGGCATGATGCGCGCCGCCGCAAGGTTCGACGGCAGTCGCGGCAAGCGTTTCGTTACTTTCGCGGCGCCCTACATCCGCGATGCCATGCAACAAGCCATTGAGCAGCAGACCGGTCTTTACCGCGTGCTCCACGAGGGCGACGTGAAGGCGGAGAAGCGCCGCAGCCATCCGCTGTCGATCGACGCTCCCGTGGGCGGCAGTCAGGACCTGAGCTTAGGCCGCGTGGTGGCCAATCCGCACGCCATCGACCCCAGTAGGCAGATGGAGGAGCAAGCCATCATCGAGGAGTTGGCGCACCTTGTGACCCGCCTCGACGAGCGCGAGCGTCAGGTGGCCGCCTGCCTTTACGGAATCGACACGCCCCAGCTCAACATGGCCGAGACCGGTGAGAAGATGGGGCTCAAGCGAGAGCGGGTGCGCCAGATACGCGACAAGGCGTTGCGTCGCCTGCGCCGCATGACCAGTAACAAGGACCTGCTTAATTATCTGTCACGATGAGATACATGCTTCTTTCCGATATCCACGGCTCGCTGCCCTGCCTGCGCCGTGCCTTGGAGTTCTACAAAGCCCAGCATTGCGACATGTTGCTGCTCATGGGCGACATCCTCAATTATGGCCCGCGCAACGGAGTGCCCGAGGGCCTCGACGCACCCGGCATAGCCAATCTGCTCAACGCCATGGCCGACGACATCGTGGCCGTTCGCGGCAACTGCGATTCGGAGGTCGACCAGATGCTGCTCCATTTCCCCATCCTTGGCACTTACACGGTGCTTGTGGATGAGGGACGCCGCATATTGCTCACCCACGGCCACGTATATAATAAGGAGAACCTGCCGCCCGGACGCTTCGACGCCGTGGTTTACGGTCACACCCACCTCTGGGAGTTGGCCGAGAACGACGCCCATTGCCTCGTTTGCAACACGGGTTCCATCACCTTCCCCAAGGGCGGCAACCCACCCACGCTGGGCATCATGGCCGATGGCGCCATCACCCTCTACAACTTCGATACGCTGCAACCCGTGGCCACACACGCGTTGCCCAAGCGATAGAGACCCGCAAAACGATCCTACGACGCGCGCTCCAACACGTTGCCGCGTCACCATCGCATATCGTTCCGCCCTACGAAAGGCGCATCCTCATGATTCATGTCATGTAGATGCGCCCTTCGTCATTTTGTGGGGTGATGGCGTGTTGCGATTGAACCCAAATCGGTCATTAGATTTCAATTCTTGTTAGTGTTTGTTTCGAGCAGGTTGCGACATTCTCGTTGAAGCCATAGCGGGCTATGGCGAAACGCGAATGGAAGCAAGATGCCGAAAGAAACGCTGACAAGAGTTGGAAAGAAGTCATAAAATCATAATAACTCACCTATTTCGGTCTAATGACCGGTTTGGGTTGAAGGGAATTTTGTAACTTTGCACCCGCTTTTAGGATAGCGGTGGGGCAGGAAGCCGCCACCTTCGTAACACACACATAACAACACTACTTAAATGCTGGTAAAAGGATTGGGCAGCCTGTTGGTGCTTGCCGTAGGAACATTCTTGCTGGGTATGGCCGAATTTGTTATTGAGGGAATCTTGCCCGATTTGGCCCGCGACCTGAACATCTCCATTCCCATGGCGGGACACGCCATCTCCATCTACGCCCTGGGCGTTTGCGTAGGAGCCACGTTTCTCATAGTCCTTCATAAGTTGCGCCCCAAACACATCCTCCTGGGCTTGGTGTCGCTTGTCTTCATAGGCGCGCTGCTCTCGGTCACGGCGCAGAGCTATGTGTGGCTGTTGGCGGCCCGCTTCATCAGCGGCTTGCCCCATGGCGCCTATTATGGCGTGGGAACCATTGTGGCGTATCGGTTGGCCGATGAGAGCCACAAGACGCGTGCCGTGGCTATCATGTGCGCCGGAATGACGTTTGCCAACCTTTTGGGAAATCCCGTGGCCACGCTGCTCTCGGGTGCCCTCTCGTGGCGACTGGCCTTCGCGGTGATCGCGGTGGGTAGTGTGGCTGATTTGTTGCTGGTGGCCCGATTCGTGCCCAACCTCGACCCCCTTCCCGGCTCGGGCTACAAGGGACAGTTCCGCTTTCTGCGCCATCTCGACCCGTGGCTCATTATCCTTGCCACGATGTTTGGCAACGGAGGCATCCTGGCTTGGTACAGTTACATATCGCCGGCGCTGGTCGACGAGGGCGGATTGTCGGCCTCGCTGTTGCCGCTCTACATGGCCGTGGCCGGCTTGGGCATGGTCATAGGCAACCTCCTGAGCGGTTGGATGTCGGATAAGTACAAGGCCGGCCTCACGGCCATGGTGCTCCAGGGCGTGGCCGGACTGGCCCTGTTGACCGTGTTCTTCACGGTGGAGTGGGGCCTGGTGCATCTGGCCCTGATGTTTGTGTGCTGCGGATGCCTCTTCGGCATGGGCACACCCGAGCAGTTGCTCATCATCGAACACTCGAAAGGCGGCGAGATGCTTGGCGGGTGCTGTATCCAAATAGCCTTTAATTTCGGAAATGCGGCGGGCGCGTTCCTTGGCGGACTGCCCATCAGCTGGGGCATGGGCTACGCCTGGCCCGCCATGGTGGGCATGCCCTTCGTGGCCATTGGCTTCCTGCTGCTCCTCGCGTTCCATCGCCGCTACGAGTAGGCAGACGCCCATTCCGCCCGAAACCATCCGTCTGTTCCAAGCTTTGCCCTAACACATGACGGATGCCCCGTAAACGTGTCACATTTTGATAATTGTTACACGAAATGGGCGATTTTGCGAAAATGTTACATCGAATGTTACAACAAAACGGCCAAAATGTAAGATTTTGGCCGTTTTTTGTAAGAAATATCCTGTTTGTTTTGTGGTTTTTGTTATATATTTGCAACTGAGATGAAGGCCCAACCATACGCAATGGGCCCGTCGCGAATCGCAGTGTGAACCATTGACACCCCATCCCCTAAGACGACGAGAATAAGACGACGCATTAACAGACGACGATTGACGAATCGACAGACGATGGATTGACGAATCAGACGACAACAGAATGGAATAACAAAGGAGGACGATTGACGAATCGACAGACGACGGATTGACGAATCAGACGACAACAGATTGACGACGACAACGCTGCGATCGCGACGCAGACGACAACCAAAACGCTCCCCAACTTAGGTTGTGGGAGCGACCGGGGTCAACACCCGCAAGGATTGACCCCATGGTTAGTGGGAGGATAAGAGGTCGAGCGACGACCTCGGGAACTGGCGGAACGGCCGCCAGTTCCTTTTCCCACCAGCCGCGACGCATGTATTAGGATGTACCCATATAAATAGAAATTTGTGTAAGAGAGAGGCTGCGACCCTGCGATAGGGTGCGGCCTAACAAAAGATGAGAGGGTGGCCACCCTGTGAGAGAGTAATGGCCGCCTAACCCATAAGGACATTTCTGCGAGAAGAAAGGATCCCCTATCACGCAAGAGTACACTTCGCGGAGTGTCCGTGTTTCAATGAAGGACATATCATTCCTACAGGATCACCCCCATCCTTCGGAGAGACAACTTTTTCAATTATTCTCTTTTCGAAAAAGTCACCTCGGGCAAGCGAGCCCCTGGTGGCCTTCAATCTTTTTGTTTCAACTCCAACGCCAAGTTCAAGGAACCCGATACCGTAAACTTCAGAAAATGGAAAGTTTTAGGAATCCAATACCATAAACTTCGGAAAATGGAAAGTTTTAGGAATCTGATACCATAAACTTTTGAAATCGGAGAGTTTTAGGAATCCAACGGCATTACTTTTCACACCTTGCGATGGCCTATGTGTTGCCACTTGGCAACCGATGGGCGCTGATGCGAAACCTAAGATGCCCCAAGGAAAGGAAGGCCAACGAAGAATGGCGTTTATGCGTAAATCTTCGCAACAATCTATACATCAATCTACACATTTCTTTTCCACGACGGAACCATTTGGCCGAAATACGCCATTCTCAGCGATTTTATCCAATCGCTTGATATTCAATAAGTTGTGTTCTGAGCTCCACATTCAACCCTCCACATTTCGCATTTTGCCTTGCGAAACATGGCCTTTCGCATGACGATCCCTTACCTTTCGAGGCGCGAAACATGGTCTTTCGAGACACGGTTAGGCATGTATTGCAACTCGAAAGATGCCTAACGGCAAAACCGAGCCTCCGGTTTGATCGCAAAAATGCATAAACACGGCGTTTTCGCTCGCTATTTCGCGCAAAAATGCCGCACAACTTTTTACCCAAAAATCTTCACATGTGGCGTTACCGCCTATAGGCTGCTTGCCTCGGGCAGATGCGCCTATTGCACCTCGCCCGGCTTCACGCCATACTCCTCCTTGAAGCGCTTGGCAAAATAGGACGGTGTGGAGAAGCCCACCTCATAGGCCACTTCAGAAATGTTCTTGTCGGTGGTTTCGAGCAGTCGCTTGGCGCGGGCCAGACGGGCCTTGCGCAGCAGGTCGACCACCGTGTAGCCCGTGAGCGCCTTCACCTTGCGATAGAGCTGCACGCGGCTCAGTCCCATCTCCTCGCCCAGGTCTTCCACCGAGTAGTTGGCGTCGGGAATGTGGCTCTTGATGGTTTTGCGCAATTGTTCCACAAAGGTCTGGTCCTTTGCGCTGAGCGCCTCTTGTTCCTCCTGCTCGGTGGTGGTTCCCGTGAACATACGGCGCAGTTGCACCCTGCTCTTCAGCAGGTTGGCCACACGCGCCAGTAGCGTTTCGGCGGCGAACGGCTTGGTGATATACGAGTCGGCGCCCGTGGCGTAACCCTCGGCGCGCTGTTTCTCGAGTGTGCGTGCCGTGAGCAGCACCACGGGGATGTGGCTGGTCGACAAGTCGCCCTTCAGCAGTCGGCAAAACTCCAGTCCGTCCATGACAGGCATCATGACGTCGCACACCACGAGTTGAGGCACATTCTTGCGCGCCACGGCCAGTCCCTCCTCGCCGTTCTGCGCCTCCATCACGTTGTAGTGGGGTGCGAGGATCGATCGCAGGTAAGCGCGCATGCTCACATTGTCATCGATGATGAGCAGCAGTGGACGGTCGTTGTCGTAGTCCTCCGTCCCCGTCACAAGGGCGCGGTTGTGCTCTGCCGCCACGTCGCTCACCGAGTAGTCGTCGGCCAGTAGCGTGTCGGCCTTCACCTGCGCCTGCTTGTCCTGGGAGGCGTCGTAGCCCGGTTGCGAGTCGGGTATGGTGAAGCTGAAGGTGCTTCCCTTGCCCTGCTGGCTCTCCACGCCCACCTGTCCGTGGTGCAGGTCTACGTAAGCCTTGACGATGGCCAGTCCGATGCCCGTTCCTCCCACGGCGTCTGCCGCTTGGTAGAAGCGCTCGAAGATATGCTGTCGGTCGTTATCGCTCAGACCTTTTCCTGTGTCGGCTACGGAAATGGTGTAGCTGTCGTTGTCGTGGCAGAGGCGTGTGGTGACATTTCCCTTGGGCGGCGTGTACTTCAGGGCATTGGTCATGAGGTTGAAAAAGATGTGGGCCACCTTCTCCCGGTCGGCGATCACCCAGCAAGCGTCGGTCGGCGCTTCCACGCTCAGCCTGATGCCGCGTCGGTCGGCCACCGCCTTGAAGTCGTCGCTCCACAGGCGCAGTTCGTGGGCCAGGTCGAAATGGTTGAGCGTGAGCTGGGCTTTCTCGTTCTGAATCTTTCTAAACTCCAGTATTTCGCTCACCATTTGTGTGAGGATTCCCACGTTGCGCCGAATCATCTCCACCAGTCTACGTGGCTCTCCCACGATGGTCGGGTTCTCGCCCAACTGGTCGGCGGGGCCTGCGATGAGTGTCAGTGGTGTTCGCAACTCGTGTGAGATATTGGTGAAAAAGTGCAGTTGCGTCTGTGTCATGCGCTCCATGTCGTCGGTGAGTTTGCGCTGCTTTACCATGCTCTCCTTGAGTTGGGCGTTGTATCGCTTCTTGGCCATGTAAGCCTTGATGGCCAATGCGCATGCCGCAAGAAGCAGGGTCACGAGGAAGAGCAGCATGAAGAGGTAGCTGCGCTGCGTGTCGAAGGCGTTGGTGGTGGTCTCCACGCGACGTCGCAGGGACAAGAGATTGTCGGTCTGTCGCTCGAGTTCCTCCTCCTGGTTGAGCAGCACGTTTACGTTCTCGACCGTCACCAAGGCAGATGACAGCAGGTTCTCGCGCTTGTAGGGTCGCTTCTCGAGGATGTCCATGGCCAGTTTCATCACCTTGTCGCCTCGTGTTGGGTAGATGTAGGAAGCCATCAGCTCACCGTCTCTCACCATTGGCATGCCGCCGCCCTTATGTGCCATGGCGTCGATACCTATGAAATGTATGGCGTTGAGGTCGAGTCCGTGCTTGCGTGCAGCATTCTTGGCTCCCACGGCCATGCGGTCGTTGTGGGCGAAGACGTAATTGAAGGCGGCGTGAGGAGCCGACAATAGCGAGTCCATCTGCCGGTAAGCCTGCTGCTCAGTCCAGTCGCACTCTATGTGTTCCACAATCTGCAGGTTGTTGTGTTGTGCCGCCTCCATGTCGAAACCGCGGCGGCGTGCTATGGAGGGCGACGAGGTGTAGAGGCCGCATATCTCCAGGACGCGGCCGTTCCCCTTCACTTGGCTTGAGAGGTAGCGTGCCATGTTGCGCCCCATCTCTTCGTTGTCGGCGCCAATGAAAGCCGTGTATTTGTTGGAATGGGTGCGCCGGTCGAACACGATGACGGGTATGCCCTTGTCGTAGGCGCGTTCAATGGCCCCCGACACCTTCATCTGTCCGGGTGCCACAATCAGCAGGTCGACGCCCATTTCCGCAAACTTGTCGATCTGTTGGGTTTGCAATGCCACGTCGTCGTCGGCCGACGAGATACGCAGGTCGACGTCGTTCGCTGAGAAAGCCGCTATGCGCAACTCGTTGTTGAGCTTATCGCGCCACACGTCTTCGCTGCATTGCGACACACCAATAACATACTTAGGATGTCGCTGTCCGCACGAAGCGAAGGCCAGTACGCCCAGGGTGGCTATTAGGCAGAGTAGGGATTTAAACGGTTTCATGAACGCGGTTTAGGGTAAAATAATGTCATCGGCGCCGCCTATCGTATTTAGGGATCGTGCCAGTGAGCGCCATGAGAGCTTGCTCTCTTATGGCCGAGCGCCTCGCAATCGTTTGCAAAGATAGTGCAAATATGGGCTGTTAGGAACAAAAACATCGATTTTTATTCTAAAAAAAAGCCTCGTTGCCGTATTTTGCCACATTCCATGGTCGTTTTCTTGCCGTTCCAACGCTGATCATGAGGCTATTCAACCCAAGCAACGCCCCATGAATGCAACAGATCGTTCGTTGTCTGCAACAATTGTTACCATGAACGAATCATTTGGGCTTACGAACATTTTGTTCTTGCAGATAGTCATATTCCTACATAATTTTGTGATAGACTTCAATTTCAACACCCCTAAACAATCTATAGCATGAAATCGTTTGTAACAATAGTCGGTAGCATGATGCTTCTGATGGTTAGCATGAATGTAGCCGCACAAGAAGGGAACGCTTCGTCGCATTCTAAGGAAGAAGGCAACCGTAACGTGATGCTCAACGCAGCCAGCGCCAATGGCCCGCGTGAAATTCAGATTGGCCTGCCCTCGGCCGACGTCAATGTGTTGGAGAACGGCCTGTAAGAGATGTCGCTCAACCTCAATGGCGACATGGGAAAGAACTTGTTCTACAGTGTGAACATGTACCAGGACTTCGACCCGGGAACCTTTAAGATCAAGTCGACTCCCTATCAGGGCCGCACGCTCTAAGGGTCCCCTTCGCCTTTTGACGGGTCAAAAATCGAAACGTTTTCGTTAAGCCAAATGAGCAGAGCTAAGCTTGCTTAAGCTTTGCCATGGCGAGAAAACGTGCCATGAAATGGAAGGTTTTCGTTAAGCCGGATGAGCAGAGGAAAGTTCACTTAAGCTCTGCCATGGCGAGAAAACGAAGGATGAAATACAACGTATAACGCTATAGGAAAAAATAATGAAAGCTATAAAACTGACGCTTGTCCCGGTGATGCTTTGCTTCTTCGCCATGGGATTTGTCGACATGGTAGGCATTGCTTCCAACTATGTGAAGGCCGACCTGGGGATCAACGACGCCACGGCCAACATGTTTCCCTCGCTCGTGTTTTTCTGGTTCTTGCTTTTCAGCGTGCCCACGGGCATGTTGATGAACAAGATCGGCAAGAAACGCACCGTGCTGCTGTCGCTCCTGGTGACCATCGTGTCGCTGGTCCTTCCGCTCTTCGGTGAGTCGTTTGGCCTGATGCTCGTGACATTCTCGTTGCTGGGCATTGGCAACACCCTCATGCAAACGTCGCTCAATCCGCTGGTGTCGGTGGTGATCAAGGGCAACCTGGCAGCTACGCTCACCTTCGGCCAGTTTGTGAAGGCCATCGCCTCGTTCCTCGCGCCCTACATTGCCATGTGGGGAGCCATGGGTGCCCTGCCCAGCTTCGGCTACGGTTGGCGTGTGCTCTTCCCCATCTATATGATCATTGGCATGGCCGCCGCCGCCTTCCTGTCTGTGACGTCGATTCCCGAGGACGAGGAAACGGGCAAGGCTTCGTCGCTCGCCGACAGTGTTAAGTTGCTTGGCAAGCCCATCGTGCTGCTTTCGTTCATCGGCATCATGTGCCACGTGGGTGTCGACGTAGGCACCAACACCACGGCTCCGAAGATTCTGATGGAGCGTTTGGGCTGGACGCTCAACGACGCCGCCTTTGCCACATCGCTCTATTTCATCTTCCGTACGGTGGGATGCCTCACGGGCTCGTTCTTCCTTCGTGTCATGAAGGCCCGCACCTTCTTCGTCATCAGCGTGTCGATGATGGCTCTGAGCATGGTGGGCATGTTCGTCGGAACCAACCAGACGTTGCTTTACGCTGCCATCGCCCTTGTGGGTTACGGCAACTCCAACGTGTTCTCCATCGTGTTCTCGCAGGCCCTGCTGTCAATGCCCGAAAGCAAGAATGAGGTGAGCGGCCTGATGATCATGGGCCTGTTTGGTGG
>SAMEA3663179__coassemble_290_pt1 | contig 12316 bp, 6 predicted proteins | sample SAMEA3663179__metabat2_low_PE_002 | metagenome-assembled genome bin SAMEA3663179 (sample SAMEA3663179) | pig gut metagenome | biome: pig gut; feature: pig-associated habitat; material: faeces | place: Denmark | collected 2012
AGTTAGCTGTGTTCATACGATTGGGCTCCGATTACAAGAGCAATTATTATGAATACCAAATACCGTTGAAGCTCACTCCCGCTGGCCATTACGACCGTTACACCCTCGCGCAGGTGCAGCAGGTGTGGCCCGAGGACAACATGCTCGACGTGCCCCTGTCGGTTTTCACGTCCGTCAAGAAGGCGCGCAACGCCGCCAAGGCGAACGGGTTGGCGTCCTTCAACCGAGCCTTCGAGGCTTACGACGAGAACCATCCACAAAACAAGATTACCGTGATGGGTAACCCCACACTCGGTGAGGTGAAGACGCTCATCATCGGTGTGCGCAACCTGGCCAGTGAGCAAAAGAGCGGTGAGGTGTGGATCAACGAGTTGCGACTCAAGGAATACAACAACTCGGGAGGTTGGGCTGCCAACGGAAACCTCAATGTGCAACTCTCCGACATGGGTACCGTCAACCTGCAAGGACGCTATGTGTCGCAAGGATTCGGCGGACTGGAGCAGGGGGTGAGCCAACGCTCACAGGACGATCAGAGCAACGTGTCGTTCACAACAAGCCTTGAGCTCGGAAAATTCTTCCCCGACAAGGCCAAGGTGTCGGCTCCGCTTTATTATAGTGTCACCAAGGAGGTGACGAAGCCGAAGTATAATCCGCTCGACACGGATATGGAACTCGACGACGCCTTGGAGAGCATGAACAAGCGCGAGCGCGACTCTGTGGAGAACATTGCCGTGACAAAGACGCTCAACCGCAACTTCTCGCTGTCGAATGTGCGCGTGGGAATACAGACCAAGCGGCACCCCATGCCTTACGATCCGGCCAACTTCTCATTCTCATACAGCCACTCTCACTCCCACTCGCAGGGTGAGACAACGGTCTACGAGAACGAGGACAACTGGCGGGGTGGACTCAACTACAACTGGTCGCCTATCTACAAGGCGTGGGAGCCCTTCAAAAAGATCAAGAACAAGAGCAAATGGCTTGAGATCCTGAAACGCTTCGGCATCAACTGGTTGCCGCAGAACGTGGCGTTCAACACCGAGATGACGCGCAACTATTATGAGTTGCAGGAGCGCGACATGGAGTCGTTGGAGGGATCGCAACTGCCGTTGACCTTCTCTGAGCAGTTCCTTTGGAACCGCGACTTCCAACTGAGGTGGGACCTGACGAAGAACTTGCACATGAACTTCCAGAGTGCCACACACGCCGAAATCGAGGAACCTTACACACCGGTCAACAAGGATCTCTATCCCAACCGTTACGAGGCTTGGAAGGATTCTATTTGGACCTCCATCAAACACTGGGGTACACCGCTCGACTATCAGCAGACCTTCACCATGTCGTACCAGTTGCCGCTCAACCTGTTGCCCATCTTCGATTGGGCCAACGCCGACGCCACCTACAACGCCACCTACCACTGGGTGCGCGGATCGGAGCTCGAGGACGGAACCAACCTGGGAAACACCATACAGAACAACCGACAGTTGAACATCAATGGTACGTTCAACCTCACCAAGCTATATAACCACGTGCCGTTCCTCAAGGCCGCCAACGACCGTTTCGACAAGGAGCCCAGTCGCTCGGAAGCTAACAAGAAAAAGCAGGACAAGGCCAAGGAGAAAGCCGAGAAGAAGAAGCTCAAGGATGAGGAAGACCAGGTGAGAAAGCAGGCCGTGGCCGATGGAAAAGACCCAGAGGAGGCGGTGAAACAACTGCAACAGAAGCGAAAGGAGGAGCAACAGAAGAAAGCCCAACTGCCGAAGAACAAGAACACCTTCGAGAAGGAAATTCAACTGTTGCCCGACACCACGCTCGAGGTGAGTCATGGCAAGAAGTCGAAACGCCTCATCGTTACGGCAAAGACCTTGGACGGACACCGTTACAAGTTGAAGTTCAAGAAACTCGACGACAACAAGATACGCATCACCAACAAGGTCGACTCGGCCATGAAACTGAAGATTGCCGTCAGCAAGAAGCAGCCTCTGGACGAACTGAAGTGGTATCGCTTAGCCCAGTCGGTGGCTCGCGTGGCCATGATGGTGCGCAACGCCAGTCTCACTTACCGCAACCAGTACTCCATCGCCCTGCCGGGCTTCATGCCTAATGTGGGCGACGCATTCGGACAGACGCGCAACACCAGCGCCAACGCGTTGTCGCCAGGTCTCGACTTTGCCTTCGGACTGGTGGGCGACAGCTACATTACGAAAGCGCGCGACAACGGATGGCTGCTCATGAGCGATAGCGTGGCGACGCCCGCCACCACCAACAAGACCGAGGACCTGCAACTGCGCATGACGCTCGAACCGGTGAAGAACCTCAAGATCGACCTCACCGCCACACGTTCACAAACCACGGCCAAGAGCATCCAATACATGTACCAGGGCAATCCCACCACCCAGACGGGTACGTTCACCATGACAACCATCTCGCTGGGAACGGCCTTCGAAGGCATGGGCAACGCCAACAACGGGTTCCATAGCGCCACATTCAAGAAGTTCTGCAACTCGCTCGAGGGCTTCCGCCAACGCGTGGAGGCACAATACGCTGGTGCCGTCTACCCCGCAGGAAGCGCCTTGGCTGGCAAGAAGTTCGACCCCGCCAATGGTGGCGTCAATCTCTATAGCGCCGATGTCATGGTGCCGGCTTTCCTGGCCAGTTACACCAGCATGGGGGGCAAGGGTCTGAGCATCTTCCCATCGCTCACCAAGCTATTGCCCAACTGGACCGTTCGCTACAGCGGATTGGGCAAGTTGCCATGGTTCCGCGACGTCTTCAAGAGCGTCAACCTCAACCATAGCTACAAGAGCATCTATGCCGTGGGAAGCTACCAGAGCTACAGCACGTTCATGGAGCTGATGGGATCGGGCCTGGGATTCATCACCGACGCCACGTCGGGCAATCCCATACCTAACTCCATGTACAACGTATCCACCGTGAGCATCAACGAAGCGTTCTCGCCTCTGCTCGGCATCGATGTTACCTTGCAGAACAATCTCACCGCTAAGCTCGAGTATCGACAGACGCGTGTGCTCTCCTTGTCGATGACAAGCGTGCAAATCAACGAAGCTATCAGCAAGGATTGGGTGCTGGGAATGGGTTACAAGATCAACAATTTCAAACTGTTTGGCTCACGTAACCACCGCCAGGTGAAGGGCTCAGGCAACCGCACCAACAACCGAAGCCCCAAGAGCAACAGCCGTACGCAAACCAGCCGAGGCAGTGTGAACCACAGCATGAACCTGCGACTCGACCTCTCGTTCCGCAAACAGGCAGCCATTACACGCGATATTGCCGCCATGACCTCTGCGGCCAGCAGTGGCAACACAGCCTTCAAACTGTCGTTTGTGGCCGACTATACCTTGTCGAAACTGATGACCATGAGTTTCTATCTCGACCGTCAGACCAACACGCCACTCCTGAGCAGCAGCAGTTATCCAACGACAACGCAGGACTTCGGCCTAAGTCTCAAGTTCAGCCTCACCCGATAACCACCAAGCGCAACGGGCATAAGCCATCGGGAGAATGAAGTGGAAATCATGGAATAGCTCAAGAATGAACATGGGAAACATCATGCAAGACAACTGGAACTCTTGAGTATGGACATGGGAAACGTGACCCAATAACAATTGGATACGAACCTCAAAGGGGGGCTGCGATGTTGTCGCAGCCCCCCTTGCATGAAGAAGGAAACATTTCAAGTGCCCCACCGATTTTTCATTGTCTACCCCCTCACGAGTCCTATGGATAGCAACTCATCAACCGTTAGGCAGAAAACCATCGACAATCAGACAGAAAACCATCGACAATCAGGCAGAAAACTATCGACAATCAGACAGAAAACTATCGACAATCAGGCAGAAACACCTAATCATTGGGTTAGCGATCCGCCATTGGATGAGTCATTATCCTGTTGCCGGCAGGCAGAGTTCTTGATATGCTTAGAGTTAAACCTATTGTTGATCTGGAGTCTGACATGCTTCAACCCCCTATTTGAAGAAGATCGTTCTTGTGCAATTCGGCCAACAGTTTCACACTTTGGCAATGCAAATCGATATGGCGTTGCAGCTTCTCGTAAATGCTATTGATCTCCACGTAGTAAGCGAGGGCAGTTATCTCTCCCTGTTGCAGAGCCTTGGCAAAGAGCGTAAGCGACTCCTGCAACAGTTTTACGTCGCTATGGTCGATGACCTGTTGCAATCCCTGCAACTGCTCATAGCTGGCGCGCAACGTAGCCACGGCCTCATGCTTGGCTTGCGCCACTTGCAATTCGGCGCTCTCCTTGCGCTCGCGTGCTGCCTTCATCTGGCGGCTATTGCTATACAATGGAAAGCTAACGCCAACGAGAACGCCATTGATGGCCTCCCCTTGCTCGGTGTTTCGACGGTAGCCCAATGAGATGTTGGGCAACCACTCGTTCTTCTGAACCTTAAGGTTCATATCGGCGGCACGAAGCGCAGTCTTCGCCACCGCTACGTCGGCGTCGGTGGCAAGGGCCAGAGTGCGATACGATTCAAAGTCGGTTATCTTTGGGAAGTCAGGCAGTTCGGTAGTCGTCACATCAATGGGCTTTCCACCATTGAGCTGCTGAAGCTGTTGAACAAGGGCCGTTCGCTCCCCTTGCGACTCATTGACAAGAGTGCGAACCTCCATGCAATCAAGCTTCACCTTATTGAGTTCAAGGGCGTTGGCGTCGCCAGCCTCCATGCGTTTCTCATACATCTGCAGCAGTTTCTCGCTATTGGCCAAACGCTCCTTCAGCATGGCGAGCGTCTGATTGAGGCGGATGATATCGATGCAGAGCAACTGCGCCTGAAGCAAGATGTCGCGACGCTGCTTGGCCAAGAGCTGCTCTCCCACCGTCTGTTGCATCTGCGCCTGCTTGTTGCGGGCAGCATATTTCGTGGGGAACTCCATCTCCTGACTAACCACAAGTTCGCTTTCGGCAACGCCTGAGTAGCCATTGCCAAAGAACGGGCTATACTCCACCGATGGGCCAGCGAGCGTATTCGCCGCCTTAAGGTCGAGCACGTCGGCCCGATTGTCGTGTGCGATCGATTGCAGGGTGAGGTTATTGGCTGCGATCTGCTTGAGCACGTCGCCAAGAATGTCGGCTGCGAAAGCCGCGTTACACACGCTGAGTGCCACGATTGTGGCGATTAGATATCTTCTCATAAATGATAGGAACAATGAATGCGTTGAGTAATGTGGAACTGATGAGGCCGCCAAGTATCACCTTTGCCATGGGCGACTGTATCTCGTTGCCCGGCAAGTCGCCGCCGAGAGCCAACGGAACGAGCGCGAGAGCTGAGGTGAGGGCCGTCATGAGGATAGGGTTCAGGCGCGAGAGAGAGCCTTCAATGATGGCCTCACGCACGGTCTTGCCCTCCTCTTGGCGCAAGCGCTTGTACTCGGTGATGAGCAACATACCGTTGCGCGTGGCGATACCAAAGAGCGATATGAAGCCTATGACAGCCGGGATGCTCACCTCGCCAGTGGTGAGCACAATGGCAAAGATGCCGCCTATGAGAGCCAGGGGCAGGTTGAGCAGGATCACTCCGGCTTCCATCGCATTGCGGAACTGCATGAAAAGGAGGCAGAAGATGACCACGATGGCCAAGACACACGTGAGGTAAAGCACCCTGCTGGCGCTCTCTTGGCTCTCAAACTGGCCGCCATACTCCACGTGGTAGCCTTCCGGCAACTGCACTTCGTCGGCCACAACCTGCTTGATGTCGGCCACAACATCGCTCAACGCCCTGCCACTGGTGTTGGCCGAGATAACGATCTTGCGCTGCACGTTCTCGCGGTTGATGGTGTTGGGGCCAGCGCTCGAGACGACATCGGCCACGTCGCTTAAGGGCACCTTGCGCCCATCTTGCGTATCGATGATGAGATTGCTCACGTCATCGTAGTTGGCCGCTTTCACCACGAGGTTGAACGCGCGCCCCGCCTCATAAACTTGCGACACCGTTTCGCCCGCGAGGTTTACCGCCAGGAACTCGTTGAACTCAGGCAGGGTGATGCCGTTGCGCACCAACAACTCGCGCCGCGGTATGATTTTCAGTTCCGGTCGTTCGATCTGCTGCTCCACATTGAGGTCGGCGATGCCCTTTACGTCCTTGCACGCCTCCTTGATTTGGTTGCCAATGGTGAACATGCGGTTCAGATCGGTGCCAAAGAGCTTGATGGCAATGCTTGCCTGCGTTCCCGAAAGCATGGCGTCAATGCGGTGCGAGATGGGCTGTCCAATCTCGATATTGGCGCCGGCGAGCACCGACAGGCGCTTTCTCACATCGTTGAGCACCTCCTCATGACTGCGGTCGCGCAGCTCGAAAGGAGCCTCTATCTCGCTCACGTTGACGCCGAGCGCATGCTCATCGAGCTCCGCACGTCCCGTCTTTCGGGCCACGGTCTTGATCTCGGGCACTTGCAGCAACAAGCGTTCGGCACGTGCGCCAATGGAATCGCTCTCCTCAAGCGATATGCCGGGGAGCGAAGAGATGTTGATGGTGAACGATCCCTCATTGAACTTAGGCAAGAAACTGCTTCCCAAACAGAAGAACACGCCCACCGCCACCACAAACAACGCTGCGGTGGCCACGATTACCTTGCGTGTGTTACCCAACACCCAGAGCAACGCATGCTCATAATACTTCTTCAACCACACGGCCACAAAGGCCTCCTTAGGCATCTCGCCCTTGCTCTTGTTGAGCAGATAGCTACAGAGCACAGGCGTCAGCGTGAGGGCGACAAGCGTCGATGCGAAGAGCGCAGTAACAAAGGCTATGCCAAGGGGAATCAGCATGCGACCCTCCATACCACTGAGGAAGAACAGCGGTGCGAAGCTCACCACGATGATAAGCGTGGAGTTGAGGATAGGCATACGCACCTCACGCGAGGCGTTATACACCAGTTCGATGATAGGCATACGCTCCTCCTCGGGCAAGGCACGGCGCTGCCTGATGTGCTTATACACGTTCTCCACATCGACGATGGCGTCGTCGACCAGCGATCCGATGGCAATGGCCAATCCGCCCAAGGTCATGGTGTTGATGCTGATGCCAAGGGCGTTGAGCACAATCATGGCCACCAGGAACGACAAGGGAATGGTGACAAGCGAGATGACCGTGGTGCGCACGTTGGCGAGAAAGAGCATCAGGATGATGACAACAAAGATGGCGCCCTCTACGAGCGACTTCTTCACGTTGTCGATGCTACTCTCGATGAAGTCGGCCTGACGGAAGATATCGGTAGACACATGCACATCGGCGGGCAGGCTTTTCTGCAAGTCGGCGAGCGCGCTGTCGATGTGTTGCGTAAGGTCGATGGTGCTGGTGTTGGGCTGTTTGGTAACTGTGAGGAGCACAGCGGGATGCGCGCGCTCACTGGCCACGCCGAGCTTGGGCGACTGGTTGCCCACCTTGATGTCGGCCACATCGGCCAATGTGATGACGCTCTCGCCGTTTTTCTTCACGATACATGTGCCCAACTTCTCCACATCGTTGGTTGAGGTGATGCCACGAATGATGTACTCGTTGCCATACTTGTAGCGCACGCCACCGTTGGTGTTGGTGTTCATGCCACGTGTGCTGGCCATGATGTCGGCGAGCGTCACCCCGAAATGCTTCATCCTGCCCGGGCTGATGAGTATCTGGTACTCCTTGATGTCGCCACCATGCACGCTCACCTGAGCCACACCGCCCGTGGAGAGGAGCCGCGGACGTATCACCCAATCGGCGTAGGTGCGCAGGTCCTGCTGCGAGGTGTGGTCGCTGGTGAGACTCACTATGAACACCTCGCCGAGGATCGACGACTGCGGCCCAAGCACGGGAGCGCTAACGCCCGCCGGCATCTGCTCACCCACAGAGGCGAGCTTCTCGCTCACGATCTGCCGGGCCAGATAGATATCGGTGCCCCAATCGAATTCCACCCACACCACAGAGAAGCCATTGGTCGACTGCGACCTCACCCGGCGCACACCGGTGCTACCATTCACGGCGGTCTCAATGGGGAAGGTTACGAGTTGCTCCACCTCTTCGGTCGCCATGCCCCCGGCTTCGGTCATGATGACCACGGTGGGGGCGTTGAGGTCTGGGAACACATCGACATCGGTCTTGCTGGTAGAATACAAGCCGCCAATGACGAGCAGCACCGACGCCACCAACACCAATATTCTGTTCTCAAGCGAGAATCGTATGATCTTGTTTAGCATATCCTCCTACAATCAATGGTTATGGTTATGCGCCGGGATGGCGTTGGAGGCCGATGCCAATCGCACCTGCACAGCGCCCTTGGTCACCACGCGGTCGCCTTTCTTCACTCCGGCGAGAATCTCCACACGCTCGCCGTCGCTCTCACCGAGCGTCACCTCCTGCTTGCGATAGCCCTCCTCGTCCACCTGGATGTACACGAAATGGACGCCTTGCTCCTCGGTGAGGGCGCCCATGGGCAGGGTTATGACGTTGGGACGGTTCTGCGTGATGAGGTAAATCTCCGCATAGGAGCCCTGCACCACGTCGCCCGTGTTGTTGAACTCGAAGATGACGGGGATGTATGAGTTGTTGACCTCGGCCGAACGACCATACGACTGTATGTGCCCACCCATGTCGGTGATGTCGTAAAGACGATCGCTGTAGCTCGTGCTAAACTTAGCGCCGCGTATCTTATTGAGCTCATTGAAGTGGCGCTCGGGAATCTCGGCGCGCAGATAGAGGTGCTTGTTCTGCGTGATGATGGCGAGGGGCTGTCCGGCCTCCACATAGTCGCCCCCATTGACGAGGCACTGCTTCAGGTAGCCACCACGCGGAGCGGTCACCACCACTCCACCCGCGCTGCGTGTGCGCTGCACGCTGGTGTAGGTGAGCTTGGCCGCCTCATACTCGGCCTTGGCCACAGCGAGGTCTTTCTCGCTAATAATCTTGTCCTTGATGAGTATCTTCGCGCGGGTGTAGTCGCGCTCAGCGCGCTCATAATCGATGCGTGCGCGCTGCACGGGGTCGCCATCGGCCGTCTGCATACCGCCCGACGTGATGGAGAAGAGCGTTGCGCCCGCACTCACCTTCAGTCCCTCGCTGACGTGGTTCTTATACTGCACCCGTCCGCTGATGGTGGCCACCACGGTGGTTTCGTCGCACGAGGCCGACATCACCTTTCCGCTGGTGTGGATAACGCCATGGAACACGCCAGGCTTCACCACCTCCACCTGGACGCCAGCGGCACGCGCCTTCTCGGGCGAGAGGATAATCTCGTCGTTATGGGCACCCTTGGCCTCGTGGCCTTTCTCCTCGGCCTCGTGGTCGTGTTGCTCGGTTTCCTCAGCGTGGTCATGGTCGTGATCGTGGTCGAGATGGTCGTGCGAATGGGCTCCGCAAGCGGTCATGCCAGCCACGAAGACGGCTGACAATAGGTAATAAGTGATTCTTCTAAGCATATTTCATTGGTGTTGATTACGTAGTTAAAACCGAATTGGCTGCAAAGATAAAGCAAAAGTCGTGCAACCTTGTTGCAAACATGCCGTCTCACCATCCCTATTGCCAACAAAAAAGCGGAGGCCAACGACCTCCGCTACAATAGTTTTCGATGCTTATTGTCTTACCCTCCTGTGGGTTAGCTCTTATGCGTCATGATGTTGAGCACCATGTCGTCGGTGGCGCACATGGCCTCCTTGCCGATGCTCGTAAGGTTGTGAATGCTTCGGTCCACATCCTTGTCGATGATGCCCTCCGCCTCGGTCACATGCTTTCCCTCGCGCGCCAGCACGGCCGAGAGCAAGGCTGTCGACACGCCCGAACTGATTTTCAGGGCACAACTGGGCTTGGCTCCGTCGCAAATCATGCCCGTGAGGTTGGCAATCATGTTTCTCACGGCAAAGCAGATGTCGTTATACTCGCCTCCCATGAGGTAGGTGATGCCGCAGCTCGACCCGATGCTCGCCACCACACATCCACACAACGCCGAGAGCTTGCCGAGGCTCTGCTTGATGTAGATGGCCGTCAGGTGGCTCAGCATGAGGGCGCGCACCAGCTCCTCCTCAGTGTTCTCGTTCTCCTCGGCATACACCACCACGGGGTTGGTGGCGCAGATGCCTTGGTTGCCCGACCCACTATTGCTCATTACGGGAATCATGGCTCCACCCATGCGGGCGTCGCAGGCCGATGCCGTTTTCGATATGATGTGCGAGAAGATGCTGTCGCCGAAGATGCCCTTGCTCAACGGACGGTCCATGGTCTTGCCGAGGCAATGGCCGTAGTTGCCCTTGAGCGACGCCTGGGCGGCACCCATGTTATAGCGTTTCGACTCGAGGATAAACGCTATCTCATCGACGGGCGACGTGGTGGCAAAATCCCACACGGTCTTCAGGTTGAGCGCCACGCCATGCGTCTCGCCCTCCTCGCCCACACACATACGCTTGTCGAGCAGCACCTGCCCGTTGCGTTCCTCGTAAACGAAGTTGGTGTGGCCACCGGCGATGATGGCTGTTGCCGTGTCGTCGCCACGCTCACACACCACCTCTATATAAAGCTTCTCCGTGATGTCGTGCTTCAACTTGATGTCGATGTGGTCCTCGCCGATATAGCGCTTGCCCTCCTCGAGGGTCTCGGGCGTGAGGTCCTTGATGACCTCCAACTGATATTCCGACTTACCAACGATGGCTCCCATGGCCACCGCGATGGGCAGGCCGATCATGCCTGTGCCGGGAATGCCCACGCCCATGGCGTTTTTCAGCATGTTGGCCGAGAGCCACACGCGTATCTTCTCGGGTCTGCACCCCAGGTCCTCAGTGGCTCGGGCCACACAGAGCGCCACGGCCATCGGTTCCGTACAACCCACGGCAGGCACCACCTCTTGGTGGATGAGCGCCACGATCTGTTCTCTTATCTCCTTGTCAAGCATATAGTTAAATTTAAGGATTCGTCCTTTTGGGGTTCTCACGCCATGGCAACGCCGGGCGCGCTTCGGCCCTACTCCTCGCGGAGCTTTATCTCGCAGTTGTCGAGCGAGTCGATGATGGCGAGGCTCTCGCAGCGTATGCCCTCCTTCTCAATGACCTCCCTGCCTTTCTGGAAGGCTTTCTCGATGATGAAGCCCATGCCCACGAGCTCGGCGCCACTCTGCTTGCAGAGGTCGATGATGCCCTTCGCCGCATTGCCATAGGCCAGGAAGTCGTCGATGAAGAGCACCTTGTCGGTGGGCTGGAGATACTCCTTGGCGATGACCATGTGATACTCGCGCTGCTTGGTGAACGAGAAGACGGTGGTCGAGAGCATGTCGCCCATGGTCGACGGCTTTTTCTTCTTGGCAAACACCACTGGCAGGTCGAGCAGGAAGCCCATCATGATGGCCGGCGCAATGCCGCTGGCCTCAACGGTCAGAATCTTGTTGATGTCCGACGAAGCATAACGCCTGATAAGCTCCACGGCTATCTGCTTCATGAGGTTCGGGTCGAGCTGGTGGTTGATAAACTTATCTACTTTCAGTATTCCGCCGGGGAAACACTTGCCGTCCTTCAGAATGCGATCTTTCAGTAGTTTCATGATTGGCTTTTTATTATTCGTTTTTTATAATGGGTGCAAACTTACATAAAAAATATGAATAGCCGAACGCTTGCCTTTAATAATATGGGGTTGGACCCCAAAAATTCTGCCAATGGCCCCCTTCGGGTATGGTCTTTTATGCTTACCTTTGCATTCCGAAACAATTCCATAGGGGCCTTCGCCCCCTCACCCATCCTCCTCAGTATGCAGATCGACATTCTTTGGCTTCGCAAATGGTTCGACACGTTCAACCAGCAGTATTTCGACGGCGGGCTGCCCACGCCCCGCTTCCACATTGGCCACTCGCGCACGCAGCTGGGCACCTTGTCGTACAAGCGCAAGCGGGGCCTCATGCGCACGAGCCTCTACGACTTTGCCTTGGGCATGAGCAACTATTACGACCAATCGGAGCACCAGTTTCAGAGCGTGCTTCTCCACGAGATGATCCACCTGAGCATTGCCGCCTCAGGCCTCACCGACACCGCTCCCCACGGCGTGGTGTTCCGGGGCATGATGAGCCGGCTCAACCGCGAGGGGTGGCACATCCATGTCACCACGTCGACACGGGGCATGCAGAAAGCCTTCACGGGGTCGGAGCGCGTCATCGGCCAATATCTGGTACTGGCCATCGAGCTTGCCGACGGTCGCCATTTCCTCTCGTCGGTGAGCCCGCGCCATGCGCGAGCGCTGAACGAGAGGGTGCAGCAGGCGGGCGAGGTGCGGCAGGCCGCATGGTACACCACGTCCGACCCGTGGTTTGCCGACATGCCAAAGGTGCGCTC
>SAMEA3663179__coassemble_354_pt1 | contig 11116 bp, 9 predicted proteins | sample SAMEA3663179__metabat2_low_PE_002 | metagenome-assembled genome bin SAMEA3663179 (sample SAMEA3663179) | pig gut metagenome | biome: pig gut; feature: pig-associated habitat; material: faeces | place: Denmark | collected 2012
CGCCCGAGCCATCTACAACTACTCGGTGGCCGGCGACGACCACCACCTGCAGGTAATGAGAAACAAGTGGCGGGTGAGAGCCTTCTTCGGCTTCATGTTCTGAGGGTTTCGCAGACTTCCCATCAACGCTTCACGAACCTTTTGAGCAAGAAGGTCAAGAAGTAAGGGAAAGTATAGAACTGCCCATTGAAACCAATGTTTTTGTTGCAGAGCTTGATGCCATACCGTATGTCGGGATATTTGCCATCGTGCGCCGTCAGTTTCGACAACGACCGGGAGGCGTGGTCGGTGGCTTTTACCTCAACGGGTATGAGCGATTGGGTGTCGCGAATGAAGAAATCCATTTCGAGGGTCGACTTCTCGTTGCGATAAAAATAGAGGTTGTAACCCTGCTTTACGAGCATGTCGCCAACCACATTCTCATAGATGGCCCCTTTGTAGGTGCCATAGTTCTTGTTGACCCTCATGTCCTCTTGCGACTCCTCATCGAGCGAGGCCACCAACAAGCCGGTGTCCTTATAATAGAGTTTGTACGACTTAGGGTCGTAGTTGCCTTTCAGGGGTAAGGAAACTTGCGCCAAGCAATAGCACACATTGATGATGCCTGCGTCGCGAAGCCATTCTACCGTACCCACGTATTCGCGGTTTCGCGCTCCGTGAGCTATCTTGCTGATCAGGAATTTCTTGTTGTCTTGCCCCAGGAAAACGGAGATATGGTCGTACACGTTTTTAATTTTGCCCTTATCGAATCCTTGCGCATATTTGGTGATGTCCTCCTCATAGTCGAGCAGCAGTTGGCGTTGCAATTTAAGCGTTCCACTGTAATTGTTGTTGGAAATAAACATATTGACCACAGCGGGCATTCCGCCTATCGTCATATATTCGCGGAATAGGCCCTCCAGCACTTCCATTTCGATGTTGGAAAGCGGGGTTACCGTCACCATCTTCTCGTAGAGGTGTTCCACAAAAGCTGCATCGTAGCCCTTGGCCCACAAAAACTCCTCGAAATCCATCGAGTGCATGGTGTAGTCTTCCTTGTAGCCCACACTGTTCGATTCGATCTCGTGATAGTTGATGCCCATGAGCGAACCAGAGCAGATCACGTCGTATCTGCCATCTATCTTGAAGGCTTTCAAACAGGTGGCACATGCCGGACACTCCTGCATCTCGTCGAAGAAAACAAGCGTCTTGCCTGGCTCAAACTGAAGTGAAGGGTCGATGAGCGTGAGGTTTCTGACAATGCTGTCAACCTCATAGCCTTCTTCGAAAATAGCCTTGTATTTAGGTTGGAAAACAAAGTTGATGGCAATTACATGCTCGTAATTGTCGTGGGCAAATTGCATGATGGAAGCGGTCTTTCCCACCTGTCGGGCGCCTTTCACAATAAGGGGCATTCGATGCTCGCTTTCCTTCCACTCCTTGAGATAATGGTCTATCTTTCTTCGCAAAAGCTTCATAGTCAATGTGTTTATGGGGATTTCTAATTGCAAAGATAAGACAGTATCACAAAATTCCAAAGGATTTGAGTCGAAAAATCACAAAATTCCATGGTTTTAACCTCTGCTTATCACAAAATTCCATGGTTTTTAGGATGTGAAATCACGAAATTCCTACTTTTCGGCCCTGTCAGATCACAAAACTCCTGTGCGCACCCCATAGCTTTTGTGATCCGACACGGTAGTTGGCGCATCCCCATCCACTCCTTGCTTGACGCTTTGGGAGCCCCTGTCGCCATTCGTGGCTTGCGGTAAATATCGCAACAAACTATAGTGAAAACTACACACTTCTTTTCAACGACGGAAATGTTTGGCCGAAATACGCCATTCTCGGTGAGTTTGCGCAATGTCCTAATATTCAGCGTCTTATGTTTTTAACCCCACGCTTTACGCATCGTGCTCTGCGTTTTGCCTTGCGAAAGATGGCCTTTCGTGATGCGAAAGATGGCTTTCCGCAATGCGATACATGGTCTTTCGCGTCACCGTTTGGCATGTTTGGCAACTCGATACATGGCTAACGGCAAACGCGCCGGGCGGTTTCGGCGACAAAATGGGGAAAAAACGGCGGGCCGGCACTCTGGTTCACGCAAAATCACGACACAACTTTTTGGCCAAATAACCCAACAAGTGGCGTTGCCATAAGGTAAAAAAGGAAGCACCCGCCTTACGGGCCGTTTGTACCGTAGGGCGGGTGCGGGTAAGATGGAAGGCCGTTGGCCTATGCGCGCGGTGTGGGGTGGCGCTGGGTCATTTGCCTGAACCGCCACCACATCATGATGCCCGCCGAGGTAAGGCCGAAGGGGAACGCCATCCAGACGCCCACCAAGCCAAACTTGAGCACAAAGCCACACAGGTAGCCCACGGGCAGCGAGATGATGAAAAAGGCGATGAACGCAATGATCATGAGGGGTTTCACGTCGGCTATGCCACGCAGGGCGTTGGCGTAATTGATCTGCAAGCCGTCGCCAAACTGATAGATGAAGAACGGCAACATGAGCGTGAGCACCGTGGCCGACACCTCGGGCGAGTCGGTGAACCAACCGCCGATATGGTTGCGCAGCAAGAAGATGATGCCGCTCAGCACCAGCTCAAGCGCCACCATGACGTGCAAGCCCGCCGTCACCGTGTGGAGCATGTTCTTGTGGTCGCGCTGGCCGTTGAAGTAGCTCGTGCGCACAGCCACGGCGGCCCCCAGTCCGTAATACACCATGAAGGTAAACTGCGATATGGTGCTCATCACCTGATGGGAGGCCAGGGCGATGGTGCCGAGCCATCCCACCATGATGATCGACAGCGAGAACGAAGCCGTCTCCATGCCCATCTCGAGGGCGATGGGTGTGCCGAGCGTGAACATGCGGCGTATCAATTGGCGTGGCCAGCCAAGGCTCCAGAAACCCTCGCGGTAGGGGCGCATGCTCTTGCGCATGAAGAACACGGCGAGAAACAGGCCCACCATGACCACGCGCGAGAGCAGGGTGGCCACACCGGCGCCCAGCACGCCCATCTCGGGCAGCCCGGCCTTACCATATATAAGAAGGTAGTTGCCCACAATGTTGATGAGGTTGCCCGAGAGCAGGATCCACATCGACGTGCGCGTCTCGGTGATGCTGTCGGTAAACTGCTTGAAGGCGTTGAACAACATCACAAAGGGCAGCGAGGCCAACAGCACGAGGTAGTAGGGGCGCATGTAGGGCATCAGCTCCTCGGGCTGGCCTATGTTGCCCAGGTTGAAGAAGAGCACCACCAGCGCAACCATCATCAGCAGGCCCGCCAGGGTGTTGGCCAGGAGCGCACAGCGCAGCGCATTGCCCGCCTGCGGCAGTTCGCCTCGTCCGAAGAGGCCGCCCACAATGGGCGTGAGGCCGTAGGAGAAGCCCGTGGCGGTGATGATGACGAGGTTCATGATGTTGTTGACAAACGAGGCCGCTCCCAGCTCCGTGGTGCTGTGGTGCCCCACCATCATGGTGTCGGCAAAGCCCAGGATGATCATTCCCAACTGCCCAATCATGATGGGCAGACCCAGGGAGAGAAGCGATCGGTAATGGTATGGATAAAATTTCATGTTCTTGTTTGGAATGAATGTGTGGCGTAACGGTGCCCGATTTCAAGGGTGCAAAATTAGTGCTTTTTATCCATATATACCCCCTAAAAGGCCCTCTAAGGGGGGAAAAACAAGAAAAAATCACTTTTTTGATAAAAAATCTCTCGAAATATTTGGTGGTTTCACAGAAAGTCACTACCTTTGCAACCGCAATTCAGAAATGAATTACTTATCAAGCTTCAGTAGCTCAGTTGGTTAGAGCACCTGACTGTTAATCAGGGGGTCGTTGGTTCAAGCCCATCCTGGAGCGCATCTAAAGGAGTTAAAGTTCAAAACTTTAGCTCCTTTAATTTTTTTGTCACCTGCCGTTTATCCCAAATAGCTCATTAGATTCCAGTGCTTGTTTGTGCTTGCCAACCCTTTCGTCGACACAAAAAAATCCCTGCCAAGTCCTTGGTTTGGCGCCGATGGGGGCGCCGAGGAGGTGGCAGGGAAGAGAGAATGTGGAGAAATGGTGTGTTTGTGGTGGGTTAACCCCAAATCGGTCATTAGATTTCAATTCTTGTTAGTGTTTGTTTCGAGCAGGTTGCGACAGTCGCGTAGAAGGCATAGCGGGCTATGTCGAAACGCGAATGGAAGCAAGATGCCGAAAGAAACGCTGACAAGAGTTGGAAAGAATCAATAACAACCTACAATTTTACCTATTTCGGTCTAATGACCGATTGGGGTTAAATCATGAATCCCAACGACACGCTTTGGAACTTGGGCGCATACTCGGTGTCGAGGATGTTGCAAGGGTTGTACTTCACGTAGAAGTTGACAACGGGCGTGGTGATGGTGCCCATGAGGTCGATGGTGACCGGGTTGTGGTGAAGGTCCTTGTACTTGTCCTTGTGTTTCTCACCGTCGAGGCGATAGCGCGTCTTGACAGACGAGTGGCTGGTGCAGTTGATGACCGGACCCAGCGAGAAGCCCCAGTCTTTTTTCGAGTAGCTGTACATGATGGGGAAGATGAGGCTGAAGGTCTTCACGCGCGAGAATTTGGGGTCGGCGCCCTCGGGCAGCGGCACCACCGATACCGTTCCGTCGTTGGCCTTCACAAACTGGTTGCGGTTGGTCATGCGCCAGTTGCTCCATTCCACACCACAGCCGAAGGAGAAACGGTTGCCGTCGCGCCAAGGGTGTATGCCCCAGTCTACGTACATGCCGATGTTGGCGCCGCCCCAAAGGTTGGTCTTCACCACATCGTTGTTGCCTGTGGCGCCGTTGAAACCGAGGAACACGTGGAACTCAGAGTCGTACAAGGGGCGGCGTGCGCGCTTCTTGCTAAACTTGTTGCCAAACCCGAAACTGAAGAGGTCGCCCGTGACAGACGTGCTCTCGTAGTTGCCGTCGGTGTTGCGAAGTGTGGTCTGGTAGTGGTAGTCGGGCTGTCGGTCGGTGCCGTCGACCTCCACTTGGAGCAGTGAGTCGTTGCTCACAACGGTTACCTTATGGGCGTTGTATACCGTTACGGTGTCGTCGGGTTCTGCGGCTTGTGCAATCGAGGCGGTCAGCAGGGCTGCCATGAGAATCATTGTTTTCATTTTTATGTTGCGTTTTAATTGTTTATTCTCTTCTTGAGTTCGGCGATGGTTTTCACCGTTCCCTCCATGTAGATGACGATGGTGTTGTACTGGTTGTTGCTCTCCTTGGAGCAAACGAAGCTAATGAAGCAGTTGGTGGTGCCTTTGGGCTTGAGCATGAGGGTGATCGACGTGTGCTTTTCCGACCGTTTCGTGGATGAGCCAAGCCTGTTGTTGGCCATGTCGTTCTCCACGATGGCGATACACTGGTCGCGCTCCCATCGCGTGGCCACGAAGCGCGCGCTGCGATAGTAGGTGAGGCCATACTTGCTGAGCGACCGTCCCTTCACCCTGGTAAGCACCATGCGCTCCTTGGGAACAACCCTGCCGTCGAATATTTGGTTCACCTTCAGGTTGGCCGATTGGGCGTGGCCCAGGGTCACCGACAGGGTTAGCAATAGCGATATGACGAATTTGAGTTTCATGATATATGGTATTTTTAGTATTGTCCGAATGCGTCTTTCAGTTCAGCCCCTACATTGGGTGCGGCGCTTTTGGCGTCGCCGAGGGTGCGTTCCACCTCGTTCATCACCGTCTCGCGGTCGGTCTGGCGCACGCCGTAGGCCACAATCTCATAGTCGCTGGTGTTGCGCTGGCTGAACCATAGCGTGGCGATGATGCCCGCCGTGGCCACGAGGGCGGCGGCTGCGGCGATGCGACGCCAACGGAGGCGGGGCTTGAGCGTGGCCACCTGGGCCTTGGGCGTGGGCTCGCAACCTTGCAACTGGCACATGTCGAGAAACATCTGCCGCACAGGCATGAGCTCGGGGCCGACGTTGGGCGACGTGAAATAGTCGTACAACTGTTGCTCCTCGCTGAGCGTGGTGGCACCCTCGAAGAACTTATCGATCAGCTGTGTTGCTTTAGTCTCATTCATATTGCTTTTTCTTGATAGCGTTTCACATATTCGTTTCTTACGGCCATGCGCGCCCGGCTGAGCGCTTTGCGGGCCGTGGCCTCGTTCATGCCCAGTGTGTGGGCTATGTAGGCCATGTCGCGCCCTTCGATGTGGCGCATGCGCAGCACCGTTTGTTGCACCAAGGGCAGCTCCGTAACGATGTCCATCATGCGGTCGACGGCCTCGTGGCGCTCGGCGGTTCCGTCGGCCTCGTCGACCTGGGGGAGCTGCGCCACGTCCTCGGTGTGGGGCGTGCGGCGAACGAAGTCGAGGCAGAGGTTGCGGGTTACAATCCTCGCCAACGCAGCCATGGGGGAGCGCAGGTCGCCGTGCATGTCCCACAGGCGCACCAGGCAGTCTTGCACAATGTCCTCGGCCACGTCGGCGCGGCGGACGTATTGCATGGCTTCGCTTACCAGGCTCTGGCGCAGGTGGGCTGCTTCGTTTTGGAATTCTTCGGGCGTCATTTCTTTCTTTTGTTCGCTTATAATACGCAAAGGTAGGTGGATTGTGACATGAAAACAAGCACTTTTTTTTCATTTTTCTTTTTCCAACGACAAAAGGGCGGAATGTTCCGTTGAAGGATATTCCGCCCTTTTGTCGTGTGTGAAGTGCTTATGTGCTTGACTTACATGTTGCTGCAACTCTGGGTGTTGTCGCGCTTCACCTTCTCGTCGGCCTTCACCTGGCGAGCCTCGTAGCCAAACTTCTTGAATGCTTTCTGCAACTTCTCGGCTGAGGTCTTGTCGGCGTCATACTTCACCGTGACCTTCTGCTGCTCCACGCTGGTGTCGATGCGCTTCACGCCCTTCTCGTAGCGGAGGTTGCCCTTGATCTTCTTCTCGCAGCTGGCGCAGTGCATTTGTGGCTGGGTGGTGAAGATGACGGTCTTGATGTCTTTTGCTTGTGCTGCCACACCCATCAGGGTGATGGCCAGCGTCATGATAACTTTTCTCATAATCTGTGTCCTATGTTAATTCTTATGCCTATATATCCAGTGATGCCCGTGATGGGAGCGTAGACCAGTGTGGGCTCGAAGGTGTGGGCCCAGGGGTTGTCGGCGCCAATGATGGGCTGTTTCTGCTTGTGGTTGGTGAGGTTCTCGCCGCCTATGTAGAGCGAGAAATGGCGGAAGTGGCGCGTCACCTGGGCGGTCAGGTTCTCGTAGGCCCTGAAGTGGGTGCCCCACGAGGGCGTGCCGTCGCTGGTGGTGTAGGGGCGGGGCAGGCGGCCGCCGCCGTTGAGGGCGAAGGTGGCGTCCAGTTGCCAGAGTTCCAACGGGTCGTGGTAGGAGGCGCTCACCAGGGCCTTGTAGCGGCTCTGCAGCGGTTTCCACAGGCGTTGGCCGCCATACGTCGACTTCACGAGGTTGTAGCGGTAGGCCGCTGTAACGTCCAACCCTTGGGCCACGGGGTAGGAGGCGTCCACTTGGATGGTGTGCGAATAGCTGCGCCCATTGAGGTTGGTGAGGTGCAACGTGTGGGGATCGCTGTCGTAGTCGATAACAAGTTGGCGGGTGAAGTGGGTGTAGTAATATTCCGCATTGATCTTCAGGGTGTTGCCGGCCACGGGCACATAGAGCGCAATGGTGGTGCCATAGTTCCATGCGGCTTCCTGCTGAGGCTCGTCCACGACTATCTGCCGACCGCTTGCCAACAGGTAGTTGTTCTCTGCAAGAGGGTGGGGCGAGCGGTAACCCTTGCCGGCGCTCAGCCGAAGGGTGAGAACGTTGTTGACTTGCCATTTCAGGTGGAAACGCGGTGTGAGAAACGTGCCGTACACATTGCTGTGGTCCACACGCAGGCCGGCCATGGCGATGAGGCGGTTGTGGTGGTTGAAGGTGTACTGGGCGTAACCGCCGGGGGTGGTCTCGCTCACGATTAAGCGGGCGGGCGCGTCGCCGAGGTTGTAGTCTTGGTGAAGATAGTCGTAGTTCAGGCTCAGTCCGGCCGACAGGTTATGGTCGGATCCGATGCCTGTCTCGTACATCAGTTGGGCGTTGGCGTTCTTCTCGTTAACGTTGTAGGTCCGTAGACCGTAGTCCGCATCTTGCTGGTGCATCGACATGCGCCCCATGAGCGCAAGGTTGCCGCCGTGGGCCGCGTTGGTGATGAAGGCGTGCTTCATGTAGGCGCCATAGTGGTTGTTCTCCACGCCGATGTGGTACAGCCCCATGTCCTCCATGGCTTGTGCGTGGCCTTCCACCTGACCGCTCGACCGCTTCTCGTGGATCATTTCCACGCCGCCGTGGAACAGGTAGCGGCCCGCCTTGGCGTACCAACGGTTTTGCAGGTTGTATTGTCGCACGTTGGGCTCATCCTGGAAACCGTCGCCATTGCCGTCGTGGTGGCTCCAGTTGTTCTCGAAATGGCCCAGCAGTTCGGTGCTGAGGTTCTTGTTTCCTCGGATGTGGAAGTTGGCGTCGGCGTCGGTAACGAGGCGGGTCATCGTATTGCCGTAAACGCTGAGGTCGGCGCCGGTGTCTTCCTCAGGCTTCAGATACTCCACATTGATTTGCCCGGTCATGGCCTCATAGCCGTTTTTCACCGACGAGTTGCCTTTCGACACCTGTATGCTCTTCATCCAATTGCCTGGTATGTAGCTGAGCTGGTAGGGCAGGGCGGTGCCCCGGTAGGCGGGTTGCGCCTCGGTGAGGAGCTGCACGTAGGTGCCACTCAGGCCGAGGAGCTTGATCTGTTGGGCGCCTGTGGTGGCGTCGCTGTAGTTCACGTCGACGCTGGGATTGGTGACGAAGCTCTCGCCAAGGTTACAGCAAGCTGCCTTGAACAGTTCGTCGCGACCGATGTAAAGTGAGTTTTCGGCTCCCGACAGGCGGCGTGAGGTCATCATTCCTTTGCTTACGACGACCTCGTGGAGCTGTGTGGCGTGTCCAAGGGTGTCGGCAGGCGTGGCATGGTTGGTGCTGGGCGCTTGCGCCATGGCGTAGGCGGGAACCAGCATGCAGATGGCGGCAGTGTGTAATTTGCGGATGTTGTGTGTCATGTTGTCATGATGTTTGGAGTGGCGTGGGGCGCGAAAGGCCGTTACGCCACTCATGGCTTATTTGTGTTTGCGGTTGCAAATTTACAACACGAAAGCGTCTGTCGTGTTACAATATTTTGGAAATGATTTATGTATGCGCCACCTATGTTGGTTTCTGCTGTCATGCGAAGGCTCTCTTGTTGCCACCTATGTTGGTTCCTGCTGTCATGCGAAGGCACCCTTGCTACCATGAATGGCCGCTAAGGGTGCCTTACGTTGTTTGACGAGTGAGCCTATGGTGACTGACCGACTCGTCTGGTTTTGGGGTAAAAGGCAATTGGTTGTATTGTTGTTGGATTAGTAAGCTTGCTCGTGCACGCCCTTCACGGCGCGACCGCTGGGGTCGTTCAGGTTTTTGAACGAGGCGTCCCAAGCCAAGGCTTCGGCTGTGGAGCACGCTACGCTTGGCACGCTTGGCACTGAACGGGCGGCTGAGTCGCTCGGGAAATGCTCAGCGAAGATGGAGCGATAGCAGTATTCCTCCTTGTTGCGGGGTGGGTTGATGGGGAACCGTTCGGCGGCGTGCGCCATCTGCTCGTCGCTCACACTGCTCGCGGCGATTTGCTTCAGCGTGTCGATCCACGAGTAGCCCACTCCGTCGGAGAATTGCTCTTTTTGTCGCCATGCCACCTCTTCGGGCAACAGGTCGGCAAACGCGTCGCGCACAATCTTCTTCTCAATGGTGTGGCCGGGGCACAACTTGTACTCGGGGTTGAGGCTCATCGCCACGTCGAGAAACTCGCGGTCGAGGAACGGAACGCGCCCTTCCACGCCCCATGCCGACAAGCTCTTGTTGGCGCGAAGGCAGTCGTAGAGGTGGAGCTTGGAGAGCTTGCGCAACGTCTCCTTATGAAACTCGGTGGCGTTGGGCGCGCGGTGGAAATAAAGGTATCCGCCGAAGATCTCGTCGGCGCCCTCTCCCGAGAGCACCATCTTGATGCCCATCGACTTGATGACGCGCGCCAGCAGGTACATGGGTGTAGAGGCGCGCACTGTGGTGACGTCGTAGGTCTCGATGAAATAGATGACATCGCGGATGGCGTCGAGACCTTCCTGGATGGTATAGTTGATCTCGTGGTGCACGGTTCCAATGTGATCGGCTACCAAACGGGCCTTGGCCAAGTCGGGAGCGCCTTTCAGGCCCACGGCAAACGAGTGGAGGCGTGGCCAGTAAGCGGCCGTCTCTCCATCGTTCTCAATGCGTTTGGCCGAGTATTTCTCGGCGATGGCTGAGATGACGCTCGAGTCGAGACCGCCCGAAAGCAGCACGCCGTAGGGCACATCGCTCATCAACTGGCGCTTCACGGCGTCCATGAGGCCCTTGCGCACGGCTCGCACGCTATCGTTGTAGCTCAGTTCCGACACGGGCTTTCCTTCAAATTCCACATCCTTGAAACCTTGTGCGCCGCCTTCGCCAGTGAAGCTGTAGTAGGGCTTCATGCCAGGGTCCTTGCTCCAATAGTAATGCCCAGGCAGGAAAGGCTCGTAGCGATCGCACTGTCCTTCGAGGGCTTTCAACTCAGAAGCCACATAGACCGTGCCGTCGTTGTCGTAGCCGATATAAAGTGGGATGACGCCTATCGGGTCGCGGGCGATGAGGAACGAGTCGTCGTTGCGGTCGTAAAACGCGAAGGCAAAGATGCCCGAGAGGCGGTTTAAGCCATCCACGATGTCGCCCTTACGCATCAAGGGCAGGATCACCTCGCAGTCGGAACCGGTCTGAAACTGGTAATCGGCAAACTCAGCGCGCAGCGCTTGGTGGTTGTAAATCTCGCCATTGACGGCCAATACCTGCTTTTTGTCGGGCGAGAACAACGGTTGACGTCCCGACTCGGGGTCCACAATGCTCAGGCGTTCGTGGCAAAGGATGGCCGATCCGCCCGTGTAGATGCCGCTCCAGTCAGGTCCGCGGTGCCTGATTTTCTGGCTCATTCGCAATGCTTTCTGTCTCAAACCAGGGGTCTGCTCCTGGATGTTGAATATTCCTACTATTCCGCACATGGTTGTTAAAGTT
>SAMEA3663179__coassemble_488_pt1 | contig 9453 bp, 10 predicted proteins | sample SAMEA3663179__metabat2_low_PE_002 | metagenome-assembled genome bin SAMEA3663179 (sample SAMEA3663179) | pig gut metagenome | biome: pig gut; feature: pig-associated habitat; material: faeces | place: Denmark | collected 2012
CGACGATGGATCCGCTCTGCGAAAAATACTACAGCGTCAGCCCGTATGCGTATTGTTTCAATAATCCAGTGAAGTTTATTGACCCAGATGGAAAGAAAGTCTTGATATTTTATCAAGACAAGAGGGGAAATCTTACATATTTTGTGTTTAATGGTACCCAAAGAAGGCTACCAAACAATAGTTTTGTGTTGGATTTTGTCCATACGTATAATTATCTGAAGGCCAATGGAGTAGGAAAGAATGTGATAAAAGCAGTTAAAGATCCCTCTGTAATGGTTGAATTGGTAAGGGATGAACAGGAAACGGGTTATTATTTTAATTATAAAGACAGAAATCCTGCAGTTTTTTGGGAATCGAGGAAAGGTATAATCCTTTCCAACGGAAAAAGACAATCGCCTGCTGTTAGACTGGAACACGAATTTGACCACGCATTAGATGATATTCATGATCATAAAAAGCATGAGGACAGAAGGGATACCCAAAATGCTCAATATGATAACGAGGAGGAGCGCCGAGTTATAGAGGGCAGCGAAGCTGAAACTGCAAGAAAATTACGTCAAGGGGTGAGATTTGACCATTGGGGGAAAACTTATCCCGTAAAAGATCCGAGATTTACTAAATGACAAGTTATATGAAAAAGTTATTGTTCTTTTTACTTATTGCTGTGTGTGGATGTACCAGCAATTCAAGTCATCATGGGAAAACGATAGAGGCTGTTTTTCATCCTGGTATTATGGAAGATTGCTCTTGTGTTGACTTCCCCAAGAGTTTTGGTGCAATTCCTGGAATAACTTTTGAGATCACATCCAAGGATTATAATTATATTACAGGTGTTCTCTGTAACAATAAGATGACAACTGCAACTGATATCAGTGATTACAAGATTGTGACAAAAGAAGTTAAGCCCTTATGCGTTTTTGTTAAGTTGGACACTATAGAATATGTACTTGGGGCTAATGGTGTTGTGAAAAATGGAAGAAAGAGTTTTTGCATTTCAGATTTAGATATGTATCATGTTAAATCTATTCTTCACTATTATGACTTTTTTCCAGAAGAAGATCTGGATGCTTTTCCCGAGGTGACAAAATATGGCATACCAGCCAATCACCATCACGTCTTGTATAATAGCAAGATGCCTCCTGCACGCTTTGCAAGAGTGGTCCTTAGAGAGAAGTAAAATACATGCAGTGTGTTGTCATGGCTCAGCCTTCACTATTTATGCCCCAAACCACAAGCTTATGAAACGTAGATTATTCACGTTACTACTATCAGCCTATTTCTTTAGCCTCAAGGCTCAGTATAAGGAACCGGTCACCATACCCACACCCAACACGGCCACCCTGGCTCAATACGGTGTTGTCCCGATGTCTTTGCACACGGGCAAGGCAAACATCTCCATCCCCTTGCTTGACGTGACGGCTCGAGGCGTCAAATTGAGCGCCAGTCTTCTTTATGACACGTCGGGTATCCTTGTCAATTCCTTGCCCAGTTGGACGGGGCATTCCTGGACGCTCAGTGTGGGAGGCGTAATAACAAGAGCCGTTAAGGGATATCCTGACGAATTTGACACCGTCTTCTTGACATGGAATGTTATGAAAAGATTAGGCTATGATTATGTTGATTACTAATGATGAGCGTTGTGCTATTTTGCGTTGTGCTATTATAGCACTGTTTATGCTTTCTCCATTACACCTTATAGCTCAATCTCTTACAGGTGAAACTTGTTTTAGGGATTGTTATGGGGCTGTGGCACGTTTGAAAGGTGATAGCGTAAACTATTATTCTTTAAAGAAACGTACATATAAATTGAAGTTGAATGAAGTAGCATTTGAAGGAGGCCTTGACGCCCTTCGCGAGACTATTTATGCACATTTGAAATACGAACATGAAGAGAATATTCGAATAATAGTTTTTATACTGTTCGATAGAAAACTCCACATTGATGAAGTGCGGCTTTGTGAATTAGTCCCCAATCATGTGCATATTAGTTCGCATCGTATGAGAAGTGGATATTATAAAGACTATCTTCGTTCAATTAGGAAAACTAAGAATAAATGGAAAACGAAAGAAAGAGGACGCCAAGTGGCTATGTTTGGGATTCATGTTCGCTAAAGTTCGACTTACGTCTAATGGGAGTAAGCTGGAGCATGAGTTTGACCATGCAATGGATGACATCGATAATCATAAGAATCACGAAAGTAGAAAAGAAAGGCTGGATAATCAATATGATAATGGAGAAGAACGACGGGTTATTACAGGCAGTGAGGCTGAAACTGCAAGAAAACTGGGTCAGGGAATTAGGTATGACCATTATGGAACAGCATATATAGTTAAAGATCCTAGGTTTGTAAAATAATATTATTTGATATGAAAAAAGGTGTTTTGATAATCATGTTCATGCTATTGACCTTTTGTGGCTGCCACAGAACTCCAAAAGGGCAGGTTGGCGCAGTGTTTTCTCCCGGGTACACAGATGGTTGCCTTTTAAACACCAGAATTTACGATTCTGTCAAAGAGGTGAGTAGCACTTATTGGGTGTCGTCAAGTGATTATGCGTTTCTTAACAATTGTCTCACAAAGACTAGGAAAGACGCAAAGCAGAAAGTCATTTCTCCCTATATATTTATAAAGTTGGATGGCGTTTTGTATGTTCTTGGGAGTAATCGTGTAGTGTTAAAAGGACATGAGACATTTTCAATATCACAGAATGATGAGTATAGAATAAAGTGCATGTTTCATTATTATGATTATCAAGATGATTGCTTTTTACCCGAAATGGAGGAAATTAGACGTTTTGGTGTCCCGTCTAATAGACATTTCGTTGCTATAGATCCTAAAAAACCAACAAAGCCTTTTGTGAAAGTTGTCCTTGAGTATTGATTAAAGCAAAGCATTGTTGCTGGCGAGTGAAAGCTTTAAACAAGTCCATTGCAGAATTAAGTATGCACTAAATTTATTTCGCCAACGGGTAACCCGATGTCATAATGGATTTTGTCTAACCATTATTGCAATAATTTTGGACTGTTTGGCAAGATGTGTTTCCAGAATAATGATTATCTTTGCAGAAAGATTGTAAATCAGAAGATAATGTTGAATATAGACAATTTCTACAAGGCTCGCTATGTGCTGAGCAAGATTATTCGTCGCACCGATCTGGTGCACGCCCCCAAGATCAACCCCGAGTGTGATGTCTACCTGAAGCCCGAGTGCTTGCAAAAGACAGGATCGTTTAAGATCAGAGGTGCTTACTACAAGATTTCGCAACTCTCAGAGGAGGAACAGAAAAAAGGCGTGATCGCCTGCTCGGCTGGCAACCATGCGCAGGGCGTGGCACTTGGTGCCACATCGATGGGCATCAAGTCGCTTATCTGTCTACCCGAGGGCGCGCCAATCAGTAAGGTGGAGGCCACCAAGAAGCTCGGCGCTGAGGTGTGTCTGGTGCCAGGGGTATATGACGACGCATTCCAAAAGGCCTTGCAATTGCGCGATGAGCACGGCTACACCTTTATTCACCCCTTCGATGATGAGAATGTCATTGCCGGACAGGGAACCATCGGTCTCGAGCTGCTCGACCAACTGCCCGACGTGGAAGCTGTGGTGGTGCCTGTGGGTGGCGGCGGACTGATCGCGGGTGTGGCATACGCCGTGAAGTCGCTCAACCCCAACGTGAAGGTCTATGGCGTGCAGGCCAGTGGGGCTCCCAGTATGGTGAACAGCCTTCACGACCACAAGCAGGAGAAGCTCGCCAAGGTGTCGACCATCGCTGATGGCATTGCCGTGAAAGAGCCGGGATCAGTTACGTTCGACATCTGTTCGCGCTATGTCGACGACATAGTGACTGTCAGTGAGGATGAGATCTGCGCTGCCATTCTCCACCTCATCGAGAGCGAGAAGATGGTGGCTGAGGGCGCTGGAGCAGCCAGCGTGGCCGCCGTGATGTTCAACAAGGTGCCGGTGAAGGGCAAGAAGACAATCTGTGTGGTGAGTGGTGGCAACATCGACGTGACCATCCTGAGTCGCGTCATCAATCGTGGACTGGCCAAGAGCGGGCGCATCTGCACGCTCATCATCGAACTGGCCGACAAGCCTGGGCAGTTGCTCAAGGTGTGCCAGGTTATCGCAGCCCAAGGCGGAAACATCGTCAGCGTGTATCATGAGCGCAACAACGACAGCAAGAAGGTCACCGACTGCGTGCTGCGCCTGTCGGTCGAGACCAAGAACCAGGAGCATGTTGAGAGCATCACTAAGGCTCTTACCGACAACGGACTGAAAATCAGGGAAAACATTTAATTAACCCTTATATAATATCAACTATGCAAGCAATTCACACAGAAAAGGCTCCTAAGGCCATCGGTCCTTACAGCCAGGCTATTAAGGTAGGCAACCTCGTGTTCGCATCGGGCCAGGTGCCCATCGTGCCCGCCACGGGCGAGTTTGTGGAGGGTGGCATCAAGGAGCAGACACGCCAGTCGCTCACCAACGCAAAGGCCATCCTTGAGGAGGCCGGCACAAGCCTCTCGAAAGTGGTTAAGACCACGGTGTACCTCTCCGACATGGCCAATTTCGCTGCCATGAACGAGGTCTACGCTGAGTTCTTCACCCAGCCTTATCCCGCTCGTTCGGCTGTGGCTGTGAAAACATTGCCCAAGAACGCGCTGGTCGAGGTGGAGTGCATCGCTGAGCTCTAAGCCGGATGGACCCTCACAACGCATGAGAAAGGCCACCGCTGCTTCTTTGTGAAGCGTGCGGTGGCCCTTTCGTTTTGTCTTGGCAATAACGGCGTGCTTACCCTTTTTTCATGCGCATGTTGAGTTGGAAGAGGCAGGGCAAGATGATGCAGACGGAGAAGAACAGCCCCATGCCCAAAGAGTGGCTGCTACCGTGGAAAAGGTCGATGAGCTTGCCGTCGCCCAGTTGGGGCATCAGGTTGAACATGAGATAAGCCACGGTGTTGTTTACCCAATGGAACAATAGGCCCGGCAGGATGGAGCCCGTGCGATAGTACATCCAACCCAACAACAGGCCGATGGGCAGGGCGTGTGCAAACTGTGCCGTATTGAAGTGGATGGCGCCGAAGAGCACTGCCGAGATGAGGATGGCCCACCAATGTGACTTTTGCGAGAACAGGTTCAGTAGGGTGCGTAGCACAGCACCACGAAACACCATCTCCTCAGCCACTGGGCCGAGTATACCTACGGCCAGATAGCCTGTGGGCTCTTTCATGATGCTCTGTAGGAGTTGTTCGGTGGCGCTGGGCATGGATGTGGGCAAATGCTCGATGATCCACTCGGAGGGCAGGATGGTGCCTACGGCCAACATGCCCACCCAGGCCAGTGTGGTCCAAGGATGGGAGGCCAGCCACACACGCGACACGGGTGCCCAACGGTATAGCTTGAAGAGAATGATGGTAAGCAGGCTGCTCGCCACCATGTTGGCCACGAGCATCTTGGTGGGCATGGTCATTGTGCCATGGGCCAAGGCTTGTACGATGGCTGCCCACGTTTGGCCTTCGTGCCAGAGGCTTACGACGCCGAAGATAACGTTCGTCAGCAGTTGGATAACCACGAAGGCTATCATATAAAATATAATGTCGAGTGTACTGTGAGTGATTTTATTCATGTTCTAAGTCTTTTTCAAATTGTTGCCCCACCATCTTTTCATCCTCCTTGAGTTGTTCCACGAGTTGGGTTACATTGTCAAATTTGCGCTCCTCTCGGATGCGGTGCACGAACGACACCATCAGCATGCGTCCATAGATGTCCTCGTTGAAGTTGAAGATATAGGTCTCAAGGGTTCGCTCATCGCCTCCGAAGGTGGGCCGTGTGCCAATGTTCATCATGGCTGGTTTGTAGGCCAGGCTGCGCTCCAAACGCACCTTGACGGCGTACACGCCCCCTCCGGGTATGAGCTGACCGAAGTCGGAGGTGTCGAGGTTGGCCGTGGGGAATCCTATGCGGCGCCCCTCCTTGTGGCCGTCGACCACCTTGCCGGCGATGGTGTAGGGATAGCCCAGGCACTGGTTGGCCAGTTCGATCTCGCCTTCCTTTACGAAGGCCCTCACCACCGACGAGCTGACGTTGACGCCATTGAGTGTGAACGCCTGGTTGTGGATGACCTCGATGCCCAGTTCACGGCCGTAGCGCACATAGTCGTCGAACCCTTCCGAGCGGTTGTGGCCGAAGCGGTTGTCGTAGCCGATGATGAGCTTTCGCACGTTGAGGCGGTCGCGCAGAATCAGCGCCATAAAGTCGCGCGCCGACAGGCTGGCCATCGCCTCGTCGAAGTGGAGTAGGGCGGTGGCGTCGACCCCCGTCTTCGAGAGCAGCAGCAGCTTGGAGTCGAGCGTGGAGAGCAGTTCGGGCTGGTAGTCTTTGCGCAGCACCTGCCGTGGATGGCGGTCGAAGGTCACCACAAGCGATTGCAGGCCCGAGTGGGCTGCCTCCTGTCGCACGTGGCTGATGAGAAACTGATGGCCGCGGTGCACACCGTCGAAAAAGCCGATGGTGGCCACGCTGGGCTCCAAGGGTGCGGTGTTGTCGTTGAGGTATATTGTTTTCATGTCTTAAGGTTTCAATACGCTAAATTTACGGTTGCACCAACGTTTCCAGGCGCGCCACAGTTCGCCGGCCCACAGCACCACCGAGGTGCCCACGGTGATAGCGCCCCATTCCTCGAACGAGAGAGGCAGCGTGCGGAACATCTTGCCGCCAAAGGTGACGATGATCCATTGGCCGATGAACACCAGCGCCAGTACTAGCACCAATCCGCCGTCGCGCCAGAAATAGCGGAAGGCCGAATAGTCGGATCCAAGACTCTTGGCGTTGAAGAGGTTCCAAAACTGCAACATGACGAAGGTGGTGAAGAAAAGCGTCAGCTCATGCACATCGACCACGCTACCTGCTCCGTGGCGCTCACACCAGATGAGAAACATGAACATGCCCAGGAAGAACACCATGCCACAGAAGAGAATGCCGCGGGCCATGGGACGACTGATGATGAAATCGGTGTCGCGGCGCGGCTTGTTGCGCATCACCTCGTGTGAGGGAGGCAACGACGCCAGGGCCATGGCGGCGAAGGTGTCCATGATGAGGTTCACCCAAAGTATTTGGGTCACCGTGAGCGGCATCTCCGTGCCGATGATCGAACCACCGAGCACCAGCAACAGCGCCGAGAGGTTCACCACGAGTTGGAAGTAAAGAAAACGCTGTATGTTTTTGTAAAGCGACCGTCCCCACATCACCGCGTTGGCGATGGCGTGGAAGCTGTCGTCGAGCAGCGTGATGTCGGAGGCTTGCTTGGCCACCGAGGTGCCCGATCCGAGCGACAGGCCCACGTGGGCGTGGTTTAGGGCTGGCGCGTCGTTGGTGCCGTCGCCCGTCACCGCCACTACCTCGCCATGGCGTTGCAGCATCTCCACAAGGCGCTGCTTGTCGGTGGGACGTGCACGCGACATGACACGCAGAGCCATGCAGCGCTTGAAGGCTTCCTCGTCGCTGAGGCTGGCCCATTCGGTGCCGGTGATGTGCCAAGTGGCTTCCTCGCGCTCGCCATGGGCTGGCCATACGCCAATCTGACGGGCTATCTCGATGGCTGTGGCCGACGTGTCGCCCGTCACCACTTTCACTTGGATGCCTGCGCGTTGGCACTCGGCCACGGCGGGCGGTACGTCGGGGCGCACGGGGTCGCTGATGGCCACCACGCCTTGCAGCGTGAACGGTTCGTCGCCGGTGGCGTAGGCGAAGGCCAGGGTGCGCATGGCCTGCTGCTGGTAGTGGGCCAGCACCTCTTCGGCGCGTTGGCGCTCAGGGGCGTCGGGAGTGCACATGTTGAGCACAATCTCTGGGGCGCCCTTCACGAAAGTCATTGTTTTGTCGCCCATGTCCACCGTTGTGAGCATGTATTTCTTCTCGGTGCTAAACGGCTGTTGGCTCACCACCTTGTATTGCTGGCGCAAAGTGGCGTAGTGCTTGTCATGGTCGCGAAGCCACAGCAGCAAGGCGCCTTCGGTGGGATTGCCCACCACATTCTCGCCGTCGAGCTCGGCGGTGGAGTTCACGGCCATGGCAACGTTGAGCAGCAACTCGCTGTTGGGATCGGATGGATTGGCAGGGGTGATGTGGTCCACACGCATCTTGTTTTGCGTCAGCGTGCCGGTCTTGTCCGTGCAGATCACGGTGACGGCGCCCATCGTCTCTGAGGCGTGCAGTTTGCGCACGAGGACGTTCGACTTCAGCATGCGGCGCATGTTGAGCGCCAAGGCCAGCGTCACCGCCATGGGCAAGCCCTCGGGTACCGCCATCACGATGAGTGTCACGGCCATCATGAAGTAGTTGAGCACGATGTGCATCATGCCGAAATAGTCGTTGCCATGCCAGATGCTATTGGTCAGAATGTCGTGAACAAGAAAGATGACGAAGGCTGCAACCGACACGATGGTTCCGATCTTCGAGATGAGCTTGGCTAACTTGTCGAGTTGGATGTTGAGCGGTGTTTTTACCGAGGTGCTCTCAGTCGACTTTTGCGCCACCTTGCCAATCTCGGTGGCGTCGCCCACGGCGGTCACCACAGCTGTTCCACGTCCGTTCATCACCATGGTGGAACGCAGGATGACGTTGGGCGGATAGGCCTCGTTGCCCTCCTTGGTGGCGTCGATGCTCTTGGTGGTCAGCGGCTCACCCGTCAGGCTCGACTCGTCGACCTGCAGGTTGACAGCCTCCACCAGTTGGGCGTCGGCGGGAATCTCGTCGCCCACCTCCACGAGGATGATGTCGCCCACCACGACCTCTCGTCGTTTCACCTCCGTCACACGACCATTGCGCCGAACCTTCACCCGTTGGTCTTCGTTCATGGCCGTGAGCACGTTGAAGCGCCGGGCGGCGTCGCACTCAAAATAGAAACCCACCGTTGTGGCGATGACCACCGCCAGGATGATTCCGAGGGTCTCCATGAAATCCCGTTCGATGAAGGCCAGCAGCAAAGAGACGAGCGCTGCCACAAGAAGTATCTGGATGATGGGGTCGTGGTATTTGTCCAAGTAAAGCTTCCAATAGGAAGTGCGGCGCGGGGGTGTCAGCACATTCTCGCCGTGCTGGCTGCGACTGGCTTCCACTTGAGCGTCGCCCAAGCCTTGTAAATTCACGTTTTCGGATGATGATGTGTTCATTGCACAATGTTTTAGGGAATACGTCCAGGCGTAACGCCCGCTGCGCATTCGTCTTTGCAAAGTTAGCTATAATACATAGAAAAGGCTACATCCTTAAACGATATTTAGCTACTTTTTGCAAAAAATATTTGGAGTTTCCACCGAAACGCCGTACCTTTGCAACACTAATAGTATGCGATTGGTGCATTCGGGCTGTCGGTTTACGGCAAATCGTCTTCCCTTTTCGCCTTCAAACGGACTTGTAGCTCAGTTGGTTAGAGCAACAGACTCATAATCTGGAGGTCCTAGGT
>SAMEA3663179__coassemble_1023_pt1 | contig 6305 bp, 5 predicted proteins | sample SAMEA3663179__metabat2_low_PE_002 | metagenome-assembled genome bin SAMEA3663179 (sample SAMEA3663179) | pig gut metagenome | biome: pig gut; feature: pig-associated habitat; material: faeces | place: Denmark | collected 2012
AGAATGATTTTGTGATGCCAAATCGTTCTTGCGCTTTCTTTTTGTGGACCATTGGGTAAAAGGCTAACGCCATCGCCCTTTTTGCCGTTTGGGAACAACGTAAGCAACGCCATAGCTTACGTAAGATGGTTGAAAATAGACAACAAACTATAGTGAAAACTACACATTTCTTTTCGATGAGCAAACGATGAGGCGAAAATACGCGATTCTCGTTGTGCTTATGTATTCGCCTGACATTCAGACGGTTATCGTTCGAGTGGCCCGTTTCGGGTTCCCGATTCCGTATTTCATGTTGCGATACATGCCTTTTCCTATGGCGAAAGATGCCTTTCCGAGCCTCGAAACATGCCCTATCGCAGTGCGAAACATGCCCGATCGCACCTCGATACATGGCTTTTCGCAAATGCGAAGCCCTTTTTCGAGTCTTCCATAGCTTGAAAATGGCTATTTTGTGCTCTATTTCACCCGAAAATCCAGCACAACTTTTTAACCAAAAAACCTTACAAGTGTCAAATTCCCCCAACGTGTGTCAACCGTTGGAAAGCCGCATGTTGGTCAGCGATTTCATCCTCTTAAAATGCGGTGAGATAAGCATCTGTTTACCCGAACCCTATATTTTTATTCAAAATAACTCGTGTTTTACTTTGCACTTTGTAATAATTTTATTAACTTTGAGCGCAAAAGGAGGCTTGGAGCCCGCTTTCATAAGCTCGCACCTTACCTAATGAATTTATCTAAAACAATATAAAACCTTAATTGAGAACTATGAGTTATCTTAGATTCGAAAGAGCGCTGATGACCAACTTGCAAGACTCGTTGGGGAAGGAAATTCTCCGTACGAATCGGTCGGGTGCTTACTCATGCTCCACGATTGTAGACTGCAACACGCGCAAATACCACGGATTGCTCGTTGTTCCAGTCCCCAGTTTAGACGATGAGAACCACGTTCTTCTGTCGTCGCTCGACTGTTCAGTCATACAGCATGGAGCAGAGTTCAACCTTGGCCTGCATAAGTATCAGGGCAACAATTTCAGTCCTAATGGTCACAAGTACATCCGTGAGTTTGATTGTGACAAAGTGCCCACAACCATTTACCGTGTGGGAGGAGTCGTTTTAAGAAAGGAAGTTGTCTTCCAGCATTTTGAAGACCGCATCTTGATTCGCTATACCCTCGACGACGCTCACTCGGCCACCACGCTTCGTTTCCGTCCCTTCCTCGCTTTCCGCAGTGTGCGCCAGTTTACGCACGAGAACGCAGTGGCAAGTCGCGCCTATAGCGAGGTCGACAATGGTATCAAGACATGCATGTATGCCGGTTATCCCGACCTGTTCATGCAGTTCTCCAAGAAAAACGAATTTGTGTTCCAGCCCGACTGGTACCGTGGCATAGAGTATCCGAAGGAGCAGGAGCGCGGTTACGCCTCTAACGAGGATCTGTACGCCCCCGGTTATTTTGAGATGTCGATCCGCAAGGGCGAGAGCATCGTTTTCGCCGCCTCTACGTCGGCTTCGAAGACCAGTGGACTGAAGAAACTTTTCCAGGAGGAAGTGGACGAGCGCTCGCCCCGCGACAATTTCTTCCATTGCTTGGTCAATGCCGCCCACCAGTTCCATGTGGAGGACAAGAACGGCGACGCGTATATCCTTGCCGGTTATCCTTGGTTCAAGCCTCGTGCGCGCGATACCTTTATCTCATTGCCCGGTCTGACGCTGTCGATCGAGGAGTATGAGTTCTTCGAGGCCGCCATGAAGACCGCCGAAAAGGGCCTGCGCGAGTTTATGGAGCAGAAGCCCCTCACGGTGAAGCTCTACGAGATTGAGCATCCCGACGTGCCGCTGTGGGCCATTTGGGCCATTCAGCAATATGCCAAGGAGGCAGGCGTCGACAAGTGCCTGGAGAAATACGGACAACTCGTTTGGGACATTCTCCATTTCATCAAGGAACAGCAACATCCCAACCTCACCCTTGAGGACAATGGGCTCGTGAAAACCGATGGCAAGCAGCAGGCTGTTACCTGGATGAACTCAACTGCCAACGGACGCCCCATCGTGCCGCGCTCAGGTTTCGTGGTGGAGATCAACGCCCTGTGGTACAACGCCCTGATGTTTGGCGCCGAGCTGGCAAGCAAGGCTGGCAAGCAAGCCGAGGCCGACCGCATGGAGAAAGTGGCCGCGCAGGCCAAGGAGTCGTTTGTGGCTACTTTTGTCAACCCGTTCGGTTATCTCTACGACTATGTGGAGGGCGACCTTCGTGAGCAGAGCGTTCGTCCGAACATGATATTCCCCGTGGCGTTCGATTATTCGCCACTCGATAACGCACAGAAGAAGAGCATCATCGACTTCTGCACCCGTGAGTTGCTCACGCCCAAGGGCATGCGCTCGCTCTCGCCGAAGAGCGGCGGCTACAACCCCATGTACGTCGGACCGCAGACGCAGCGCGACTATGCCTATCATCAGGGCACAGCGTGGCCCTGGCTCTTCGGCTTCTACATGGAGGCCAGCATGAAACTCTACAAGCGTACGCGCCTGAGCTTCATAGAGCGACAGATGGTGGGCTACGAGGAGGAGATGATGTACCACTGCCTGGGCACGCTCCCCGAGCTGTTCGACGGCAACCCGCCTTTCCACGGACGTGGCGCCATCTCGTTCGCCATGAACGTTGCTGAGATCCTGCGTGCATTGGAACAACTCGAAAAGTATAAATATTAATCATAAGGAGGACACGTCTATGAAAGTCTTAATGTTTGGATGGGAATATCCTCCTCATGTGTATGGAGGTTTAGCCACAGCCAATTTTGGTATATCTGAGGGTCTTCACGCACAGGGCGACGTCGACATAACGCTCTGCTTGCCTAAGCCATGGGGCGACGAGGACCGCACCTACGCGCGCATCGTTCCTATGAACTGTGTGCCCATCGCTTACCGCGACGTCAACTTCGACTACGTAAGCAGTAGGGTGGGCAACCTCATGGATCCCCACGATTATTACAGATACCGCGACCATATCTATGCCGACTTCAACTTTATGCATGTCAACGACTTGGGTTGCATGGAGTTTGCAGGCGGTTACCCGGGCAATCTGCACGAGGAAATCAACAATTATTCGATCATTGCCGGTGTGGTGGCGCGTAGCGAGGAGTTCGACATCATCCACGCCCACGACTGGCTCACCTATCCCGCAGGCATCCACGCCAAGCAGGTGAGCGGCAAGCCGCTGTGTATCCACGTGCACGCCACCGACTACGACCGTAGCCGCGGCCATGTGAACCCCACCGTCTACTCCATTGAGAAGGACGGCATGGATCATGCCGATTGCATCATGTGTGTTTCTGACCTGACACGCAACACGGTCATCAACCAGTATCATCAGGATCCGCGCAAGGTGTTCACGGTGCACAATGCCGTTTATCCGCTCAACGATGAGTATAACGCCATTCCCCGCCCCGACCACACCAACAAGGAGAAGGTGGTAACCTTCCTCGGTCGACTGACCATGCAGAAGGGCCCCGAGTATTTCGTTGAGGCCGCCAATATGGTGCTCCACCGCACACGCAACATCCGTTTCTGCATGGCGGGATCGGGCGACATGATGGACCAGATGATCTACCTGGCCGCTGAGCGCGGCATTGCCGACCGCTTCCACTTCCCCGGATTCATGCGTGGCAAGCAGGTGTACGAGTGCCTGAAAGACTCTGATGTGTATGTCATGCCTTCAGTGTCGGAGCCGTTTGGCATCTCGCCGCTCGAGGCCATGCAGTGTGGCACGCCCACCATCATATCGAAGCAGAGCGGTTGCGCTGAGATCTTGAACAACTGTATCAAGGTGGACTACTGGGACATCCACGCCCTTGCCGACTCCATCTATAGCATCTGCCACAACGACAGCCTGTTCCACTACCTGCAAGAGGAGGGAAAACGCGAGGTCGACCAGATTACCTGGGAGAAGGTGGGACGCTGGATACGCGAGCTCTACATGCGCACGATGCATTGGATTTGATAAGCCTGGCGTCATCGCTCATCAACAACGATACAACAATTATTAACCTTCATCATTAATCATACAAACGTCTCCGAACCGTTTCGGCCCTTAACCGGTTGCGACGACGGAGCGTAAATCTCACAAAGAACAATGAAAAAAATCTGCTTATATTTTGAGATACATCAGATCGTCCATCTGAAACGTTACCGTTTCTTTGATATCGGTACCGACCATTATTATTACGACGACTACGAGAACGAGCGTAGCGTTAACGACACCGTGGAGCGCTCGTACATGCCCGCCCTCAACACCATCGGCAAGATGATCGAGGAGAACGGCGATTTCTTCAAGGTGGCGTTCTCGCTGTCGGGCGTAGGCATTGAGCAGCTTGAGGTGCATGCGCCTCAGGTGCTCGAGAAGTTGCAGGAGCTCAACCAAACGGGTTGCGTGGAGTTTCTCGCCGAGCCTTACTCTCATGGCTTGAGCTCGCTCAAGGATGAGGAGTGCTTCGCTGCCGAGGTGAAGAAGCAGTGTAAGAAGATTAAGGAATATTTTGGCAAGAAGCCTACCGTGCTGCGCAACTCTTCGCTTATCTACAGCGACGATATTGGTATGCAGGCAGCCCAGATGGGCTTCAAGGGCATGCTTACCGAGGGTGCCAAGCATGTGCTGGGATGGAAGAGTCCCCACTATGTTTACCATTGCCCCATGGCTCCCAACCTCAAGCTTCTGCTGCGCGACATCACGCTCAGCGACGACATCAGCTTGCGTTTCAGCAACACCAGTTGGGAGGGTTATCCGCTCTTTGCTGACAACTACATCGGCCGCATCGCTGAGATGCCCGAGGAGGAGCAGGTGGTCAACATCTTCATGGAGCTGTCGGCACTGGGCATTGCTCAGCCGTTGAGCTCTAATATCCTCGACTTCATTCATGCCCTTCCTGTCTGCGCCAAGCAGAAGGGGGTAGCCTTCGCCACACCGTCGGAGGTGTTCGACTCAACAAACAGTGTGGGCGAGCTGTGCGTGCCCGATACGCTTTCGTGGATGGACGAGGAGCGCGACGTCAGCTGTTGGCTGGGCAACCCCATGCAGCGTGAGGCTTTCGAGAAGCTTTACAGCGTGGCTGAGCGTGTGCGCATCGCCAACGACCCGCGTATCAATGTCGATTGGGATTACCTACAGGCAAGCAACAACTTCCGTTTCATGACCACAAAGCCTTCTAACGTGGGATTGGACCGTGGCATCTACAGCAGTCCGTTCGATGCTTTCACCAACTATATGAACATCTTGGGCGACTTCATCACGCGTGTCAACGACCTCTATCCGCCTGAGATCGACAATGATCAGCTCAACTCGCTGCTCACCACCATCAAGAATGAGGGCGACGAGATCATGATGAAGGACCAGGAAATTCAGCGCCTGCAGGCCAAGATCGAGAAGATTGAGGCTGAGAACGACAAGTTGCGCGAGAAGTATGAGGGTAAGGAGGCTGATGCCCCTGCCAAGAAGACTGCCGCCAAGAAGGAACCTGCCAAGAAGGCTCCCGCCAAGCGCGCTCCGCGCAAGAAGGCTGAGCAGAAGGCCGACGAAGCCCTGTAAGGCTTCTCACCCTTAGTCAGTTCATAGTTTTACAATCATAGGCAAGCCCCGGACGAGGTCGGATCACTCCGATTTCGGCTGGGGCTTTATTGTTTTTTGTCTCATGGGTATGTGGCTTCCTCCATGGGCTTGGGTCATCTGAGTAAGGCAGATCTATCCCAAATCGGTCATTAGATTTTAATTCTTGTTAGCGTTTGTTTCGAGCAGGTTGCGACAGGCGCGGTGAAGCCATAGCGGGCTATGGCGAAACGCGACTGGAAGCAAGATGCCGAAAGAAACGCTGACAAGAGTTGAAAAGAAGCTATAAGATCCTAACCTTTCGCCTGTTTCGGTCTAATGACCGATTTGGGTTTATTTCTTTTGTTTTACGATAGGGTATGTATGTCCTGTGCTTTGGGCATATTGGGGCAGTTGCCTTTACTTCATTTTTGCCATAACTTGGCGCCACGCCGATTTGATGGCGGGCGACATGGGCTTGCGGGCAACGAGTTCAAGGGTTCGCTTTAGTTCATCCAACAGTTCCGGCCAATAGCGCATTTGCAGGTAGGCGAGCTTCATGCATTGGCTTCGAATGGCGTAGGGTTGGCGCGCGTCGGTCAGGTGGTCTAAGCAATAGTCGATGAAGTCGGTGCGCACTTGCGATTCCTCGAATGGCTGGCGCAGAAGTAGGCTGAGCGTTAGGCGAAGCATTGTGGCATCGCTTGTTGTGAGGCTGCGATCGATGAGC
>SAMEA3663179__coassemble_1344_pt1 | contig 5533 bp, 4 predicted proteins | sample SAMEA3663179__metabat2_low_PE_002 | metagenome-assembled genome bin SAMEA3663179 (sample SAMEA3663179) | pig gut metagenome | biome: pig gut; feature: pig-associated habitat; material: faeces | place: Denmark | collected 2012
TTGAAGATTAGCGGTTATTACAAGTCTACGGGGCATAGCGGACATGGATACAGCGAGTCTTTCAGCCGTGGCTATCCAGTTGGAAGTGACGGAAACAGACTTTTTTATTGCAAGGAGATTGATACCTATTTTATAATGTACTGCTACAAATCAGAATTTGTCAGCAAGCATAATGGCATGAAGTGGTACAAGTATTATAACCGTCTGATGCCTGTAAATCAGTTCGGAGATTATTTTGTTGATAATGATGCTGACGATATTGAACTGAAAATCGTTCCTGCATGGATAGAGGGTACTGACGACAAGTATGGCAATTGTATGTTTCTCGACTGCGGAGAGTTGGGCAGTAGAGAAACATGGACTATATCGGAAGACGGTACGGGTTCTTCTGGCTCTGCATCTTCTGGAATCTACATAGGACAAAGGCCGAACAATGAAGGGCAATTATCATCGGTACGCTATCACGATGATGTCGACTATGATGCAGGAGACTTGGCACAAGGCACTGCAAGCTATGTGATTAGCAAAGGAGAAACCGAGAACTCATCTGCATACTTTGATGTTATATATGTCGGCTTTTGGAGTGGACATTATCTTTTCGGCGGTAATCAGCCACATCCTATAATAGATAAGGTGGAGGTTACTGACTCGTTTGGGTATAACAGAACTCTATTCACCTTGCGATTGAAAGACGGCATAGCCAATTCTATGCGCTTGTCAATGCACAAGATTGATGGAAAGCAGAAGTTCCATTTCTCTTTCCTCTCTGACACAATACCTAATCCTCGTGCATTGTTCTACATACGTGGGCAGAGGTATATATGCGAAAAAATAACTGCCACCTTCCATGAGTCGGGAAAGTCGCAGTTACTAAAGGGAATATTCTATCGTGTCTTAGCTGATTGAACGCTGCAGGGCTGTGGCATGGCGCTCGATGGTGGTGCGCAGCACCTTGGCGTAAATCTGTGTGGTCTTGATGTCCTGGTGCCCAAGCATACGAGCCACATTCTCTATAGGCACGTCGTGAGCCAATGCCATTGTAGCGAAGGAGTGGCGACTCATGTGGAAAGTCAACTTCTGCCTGAAGTGCAGCTCCATCTGTATCACATGAAGGTAGTCGTTGGCTTTCTGATTGCTTATCTTAGGCAGTTGGTAGTCGTACTTCTCAAGCACCTTCATGGCAGGAGAGAGGATAGGCGTGAAGAACTTTGTTTCAGTCTTGATACGGCTACCATCGATGTAGTACATCTTGCCTTCCTTCTTCGTCATGCTCTCGAAGTCGAAGGTCTGTGTGTCGCAGAACGACAGACCAGTATAGGCAGCGAAGATGAAGAGGTCACGCACCCTGGCAAGTTTGCCCTCGAACTTGTAGTTGCGCATGAGGTTCAGTTCAAGTTCGGTGAGCGGTTCACGCTCACGGCACTTGCCTCGCTACAACGTCACTACTTGATAAGGATCCTGTGGAATTTCGCCCATCTGATAAAGTTGGCGAACCCACTTGTGGATTTTCTTGTGGTAGCCGTAACACGTCACATCGGTACGGGTGCCATCATGCAGCCAGTTGTCAAAGGCGATGATGTTCTTCGGAGTCAAGTCGCCATAGGTGTTGAGCTTACCGAATGTGCGCACGGTTTCAATGGCACAAATCTTGTGCTTGCGTGTACCTTCGCGCAAATCTTCATTGGCGAGAGCTTCCTCCATAAAGTCGAGAAAGCTCTTTCCACTTTTCTCCGACTCTTTGGGCTGCTCCTCCTTTACTTCCACCTTAGGCTTCTTGTCTTCGCCATTGAAGTGATACATGAAATTGTCGTAGGTACGCTCTTCATCAAGAACGTCCATCGCAGCAATGATTTTCTTACACTTTGCTACCAGAGCTTGTGTTTCGGGCGAAGCTGCTGCTGCTTGCCAGTCGTCGGGTGAATACTTGCCAATCATAATGTATTTACGAGTGGCACGTCCAAGATAAACTTGCACTTCCAAAAATCCGTAACCCCTCTTCTCGGAGTTTTTTCTACGGTCGAAGACGACCTCTACCAATTCCTTCTTCATCGTTAAAGTAGGTTTTAGTACAGCGGACAAATAAGTGGAGAAGATGAGAATAATGGGAGTTTAACAATTTTTAATTGGTAGTTTTACCAATTCCAGCTATTTAGTGGCTGAAAGTGTCACACGTTTTTAGAAAGTGTCACACAAAGTGTCACACATTTATGTATCGTTGTGTCCCGTTATGTCATCATCAAAGCACCAGGTTCAAATCCGCTGCGTTAATTAGACATTACGCTCGTCCTCTAAATAACTGTCTGAATTTCAAGTTACTCGCTCGTAACTAACTGTATATAAGCAACAAAGAGGATACTACCGAAGTAGAATCCTCTTTAACGTTGTTTTGTTCCGATGTGACCCGCATGGGGTCACAAAGTGATTCCGTTGGGGTTCGAACCCAAGACCCACAGCTTAGAAGGCTGTTGCTCTAATCCAACTGAGCTACGGAACCATCATTTTTGTTGATGCAAAATTAAGGATTTATTTTGATTTGATGAAACTTAGACGAATTGGAATGAGGTATTTAACAGTATTTAACCGAAAATTGTGGCGTATAGGCAAAATATCGCACACCGCTGGCTAACAATTTGTGGAAAATTACGTATATTTGCAAGAAAAGTGCTCCCGTATCCGGTAACAATTCTCATCATGGCAACGCTTGAGCACACTCGGTCGGGCTCATCTTGTTTAATGAAAACAATGGGTATAGCCTTGCACTCAACCGTGAACGTCCGACACCATACATAACTGTATGTCAAAGCCAAATACACAAATTGAAAAATATTATCAAATACATTCAAATCTTATGCGATTCATGAAAAAGATTATCTCATTTCTCTTTGCAGCAGCCTTGGCCTTGCCAAGTTTTTCTGCCATTCAGCGTCCCAAATTGATCGTCGGTTTAGTAGTTGACCAAATGAGATGGGACTACCTTTATTATTATTACGACCAATTCCAAGATGGAGGTTTGCGTCGCTTGGTCGACGAAGGCTTTAGTTTCGAGAACACGATGATCAACTACGTGCCCACCGTCACCTCCATTGGACACACTTGCATCTACACAGGAGCCGTCCCGGCACTGAATGGAATTGCGGGAAACAATTTCTACGAGAACGGCGTAAAAATGTATTGTTGTGGCGACTCAACCGTGAAGAGTGTGGGATCTAACAGTCGCGAAGGAAAGATGTCACCCCGCAACCTCATCGCAACGGGTATTGGCGACATGTTAAAGATAGCCACTGACTTTCAAGGCAAGGTGTTTGGCGTGGCTCTCAAAGACCGCGCAGCAATTCTGCCAGCAGGTCACGCCGCCGATGCGGCTTATTGGTGGGACCAATCGGCAGGTCACTTCATCACATCATCCTATTATATGAACGAATTGCCAAATTGGGTTAAAAAGACGAACAAACAATTGTGCGTAAAGCCCGGAACTGATGTGAAGACATCGCCCATTGGTATAGTTAAAACCTTCCAAATGGCCGAGGCTACGCTTCTCAACGAACATCTTGGCGAGGATGGAGCAACCGACCTTCTTGCAATCAGCGTGTCGTCGACCGATGCCATCGGACACACATACGGAACGAGAGGGAAGGAAAACTACGACACATACATGGAGCTCGACCGCCAGTTGGCGCATTTTCTGAGGGTATTGGACGATAAAGTGGGGCGTGGCAACTACCTGTTTTTCCTCACAGCCGACCATGGCGCCTCGCACAATCCCAACTTTCTAAAAGATCACAAGATACCCGCAGGAGGCCTGGAGACATGGACTTCCTGGAAATCAATGAGGGATCGACTCAGCAACATTTTAGATATTGCTGGCGACGTTATTGAGGCAGAAGATGCTGGACGCATCTACCTTAACCACCAACTGATAGAGAAAAACGGCAAAACGATTGATGAGGTAAAGGCCGCAGTAATCAAGGAACTGGAAAAAGACGAAAACATCCTGTATGTTGTGGATTACGACAAAGCGCTTACCACATCCATCCCCCAGCCCATCCGTGAGCGCATCGTGAACGGATACAACAAGAAACGCAGTGGCGACTTGTTCTATGTGCCCAAGGCGGGATTTGAAAACGTTGACAAATCGGCAGACTACAAAGGAACCACCCATGGGCAATGGAACCCCTACGACTCGCACATCCCGTTCGTGTTATTTGGTTGGAATGTAAAGCATGGAGAAACCAGCGAGCCTTCGTACATAGTAGATATCGCACCCACCATCTGCGAAATGCTCCACATACAGATGCCCAACAGTTGTGTTGGAAACGCTCGCTATAAAACCTGTAACCCCTAACCCTACCCCAACCACCATGTTGGTTAGGGAACCCTTGACAAAACCAGCAGCTTAAGCACAACATCACTTAGGCAGCTGGTTTTGCTGTTTTGTATCGTTTTAACTACAAACAGCGACTTTATTCACCAGTTTTAGAAATAAGCACCAATCTACAAAAGATTCCTGTTACGCAAAAAAGGCATTGTGATAGCATAAATACACAGAAAGGTGGATAGACGAAACACTTAGTCAGCAAGCAGCGCTTGACTTATGTCAACTTGTAAATTGAATCACGAATATTTACATTTCAATCACATTCCTTCTTTATATTATAATATGAGTAACAATGCCAAAGTGTCGTTTTTCCCATCAAAACTAACATATTGTAAAGCAATAGCCCTTTTATAAGCCTTTGTTTGCGGACACCATAATAAAAATGTAAGCGCAGGATGTTAAATATTGCATTTTTTAAACCGAAAGCCGATTAGGCACTTTCAGTTTTTCTAAACCGAAAATTAATTATAAAATAGTGTTAATAAATCATTGCCGATACATATTTTTTGTATACCTTTGCACCAGAAAATTAAACCAAGACTAAAAATTTAAAGGAGGTACTAAAATGAAAAAAATCGCTTTGATTTCGATGATGATGCTGATGTCTGTCGCAACTTTCGCCAGCAAGCATGTGAGTAACGACGCTGTAGTAGTAGCCGACACCATCTACTATTCTGCTGACCAGTTGAGCGTTTCCGACGCCAGTCAGGCAAGCTATTATCGCCTGCTGATGACCCAGGGCAATGGTGTCGACAAGAAAGACGTATTCAAGGACTACTATATGGATGGCACCTTGAAGGCAGAGGGCGGCTACAACTTCGTAGACCTCGGCAACGACAAGAACACCATCTTCAATGGTGACGTTGTCACCTACTACGCCAATGGCAAGGAGAAACTCCACGGCAAGTATGTGGACGGCAAGCGCAATGGCTATTTCACCGTTCAACTTCGCGAAGGCGGCGTTGCTGTGGTCAAGTATGTTAACGGCCGTTCAGCCTTCGACCACTTCATGGTAACACGTCCTGACGGTACTCAGGAGGAGCGTCCTCTCTCAGAAATCAGATCTCTCTTACAATAATAACGTATAAAGCAATCATTTTTTGAAAGAGGGTGTGTCAAAACTAAAATGACTACTCTTCAAAGTTACAGATTATAACT
>SAMEA3663179__coassemble_1672_pt1 | contig 4899 bp, 3 predicted proteins | sample SAMEA3663179__metabat2_low_PE_002 | metagenome-assembled genome bin SAMEA3663179 (sample SAMEA3663179) | pig gut metagenome | biome: pig gut; feature: pig-associated habitat; material: faeces | place: Denmark | collected 2012
CATGTGTCATTATGCCATATACAGTTGGGCAAGGCAAAAAACTAAGCAAAGCAATGATTATTTTTGAAAAACATAGGAAAAGCCGCCCATGGTCTTTCAAAACAAAAAGTTCCTGGTTGCCTGCCTGTTAATTTTTCTTGCATAGCTATTGTTATACAGCCCATGTGGCGTTTATTCTCCGTTCCATTTCATGGCACGTTTTCTCGCCATGGCAGAGCTTAAGTGAACTTAGCGCTGCTCATCTGGCTTAACGAAAACGTTGGTATTCATGCAACACGTGCATCCGCAACGTGTAGCTATGAGATCATGGCCGCTTCACCCTGGCTGTCGGCCAGTGGGCCTGCCAGGAACTGTGGTTAAGGCACGAATGACTCTATGTCGGCCCTTTTTAGGGTGAATCCGGCCTTTGAGGCGGCGTCGGCTACCCCTCGCATGAGCTTTTGGTAGTTGCGAAGAATCTTGCGGTTGCCAGCTGTTATCTCGCCCGACTTGTGCCCGGTTTGGTTGTCGATCTTGCTGCTCTTATAATGCGACAAGGCTGCGTGGCGTGCTTTCTCGGCCCATTTGTCATATTCCCTCTGATAATCTTCCTGGGTGCGGCACGATGCGGTGTTGGCCGTCTCGCCGTCGCTTCCTCCACCGTCGCTTGCACCACCGCCATCCTTGCCGCCATTGATGGATCCTACGAGATTGGCAGTGGTGGAAACCAGTCCGCTCATGATTTGCATGAACGACATGGGGTTGCCGTTCTCGTCGGTAGCGCCAGGGTAGAACGCTCCACCCACATGGGTGATGAAGTAACCATTGTGAGCGTGCTCATTGATGAAGTTTTTGGCACTTTCCCTGGAATCGCAGAAAGCCAGATACTGTTCGCCTTCGCGCGGTGTGGTGTAGGTGTTGTAGACGATGGTGTACTTGTTCATGGGTGACACATCGACCAGGCCGACGCGCCATCCTGCCTCCCAATGCCTCTTAACGTCGTCGAGCGCTTCTTGAGCCGTCTCATAGAGGCAGGCCTCCTGGCGGTCGATGTCGGTTCCATCGTGTGCCACGACAGCACACTCGGTTATTTTCCTGGCGCAGTTGATCACCTTCAGGCCTTGTTGGGCTTTCTCGGCCATCCATTGGTTGAGCTTGCTGACTTTCACCATTTCCACTACCTGACGCGATATGTTGGGACGATTCTCGGAGAGGCCAATCCAGTACCAGCGTGTTCCCACTTCTGCCAGGGTCAGCGAATGTAGGAAGATGCCATTCTTCGCTTCGTTGTCAGCCGCTTTCTTGATCTCCTTGAATGAGTTGTACTTGTATTTTTGATCCGCACTTTCTTTTTGTGAGATGGCGAGCCATCCTGCCCGTGTGTAGTTCACCGACTTGGCGTTTCTGCCTTGGTTCCAGATGTCCTCCACGTCTTGGGTCGACCATTGGTCGTAGAACTGGAAACATTGTCCGGTAATGTTGGCTTTCTCAATAAGGATAGCAAATGCTTCGCCATGCGGGCGAGCCAACGATGTAAGGCTTGCCAGGGCGAAGAGCGTGATTGATAGTAATTTCTTGATCATTGGATTATTTTGTTTTCGTTAGTGGTTGTTTGGGATATTGTGTAAGTTGAGGCTGGCATTTCATAAAAAAGCACGGATTGCGCTTTCCTAACCAACATGATGTTTGTTCTCTAAAGCGTAATCCGTGTTTGTAGCATAAGTCGTGGTGAAACACGCTGGGCGTTTCTCGGTCGACCATGGCCGATAGTCTTACTTTATCAGTTTCTCGACCTCTTCTTTCGAGAGACCTGTGGCAATGGCAATGACGTCGATGCTTGTGCCTGCAGCAAGCAACCGGTTGACGGTGTCCTGCTTCTCGCTATTGGCGCCTTCAGCCCGTCCTTCAGCCAAGCCTTCTTGTCGGCCTTCAGCCAAGCCTTCAGCCAAGCCTTCTTGCCGTCCTTCAGCTCGTCCTTCAGCTCGTCCTTCAGCTCGTCCTTCAGCTCGTCCTTCAGCCAAGCCCTCAGCATGACCCATGGCATGCCCCAAGGCTCGTCCTTCGGCCAGGCCGTCTTGTTTTGCGCCTTCGAGCACCGACAGGGTGTCGCGGTACTTGCGAAGTCCCTCGTCATATTTCATGCGCTCCCGTTTTGTCAGTGAGGCCACGTCGGCAATCTGTTCCAGACGTTGGAACACGGAGCTCTTGGCCGCCCATGGCAGTCGTGTCAATGTTTCCATATTTTTAAGCACATAAATCCATTTATCGAAATCGTTGTCGCAGTTGTCGGCTTCCTTGGCAAACAGGGGCAGTTGCATGAACGTCATGCGTACCTTGTCGGAGAACATCTTGTGCGTTTCCTTGTCGGTCAGCGTCACGTCGGTGCGAAACTTCTTGTCGAAGTCTATCGGGCTGAAGTTTAGAAACGCCACCAGGTACACGGCGTCGATGCCATACTGCCACGACGATCCGCGTTCGCCCTGTCGCGCAATGGCCTCCGACACATAGTAGATGCTACGGTTCTTGAAGTAGGGCTGCGACTTGTTTTGCATCTCCACGATGATGTTGTGGCCACGCTCCGTTCGGCAGTAGATGTCGTAGATGAGCGATCGGTCGTCCTCATAGAGCGCCGGTTGCTCCTTGTCGAGAAACGTGATGTCCTCGATGTGCTCCTCGCCCTCCATCAGACTGTTGAGGAAGTCGATGATCAAGGGCTTCGATATCTCCTGTCCGAAGATTCGCTTGAAACCGATATCGGTGAACGGATTGATAAATTTGGCCATAGGTTCGTCGTTTTATGCAAAGATAAACGTTTTTCTCCACATTCAAACGAATAGGCACCTAAAAATCATTAATTTTGTTCGGCTAACGGTTTGCGCCTGAATATCTTATAGTTGAGTGCCGCCACTACCACGCTCATCAGCGGCGACAGCAGGTTGAAGAAGCAATAAGGCAGGTAAGAGAAGGTCGACACGCCAAGCACGGTGCTCTGCGTCATGCCGCAAGTGTTCCAGGGCACCAACACGGAGGTTACGGTAACGGCGTCCTCGGTGGTTCGGCTGAGCAATCGGCGCTCATAGCCCTCATTGTCGTACACGTCGCGAAACATGTTGCCCGTGAGCAGGATACACAGGTATTGGTCGGCGATGGCCACATTGAGCATCAGGCCCGTGGTGGCGGTGCATCCCACGAGCGAGGTGCGGCCCTTTATGAGATGGATAAACAGTCGGGTAATGCCGCCCACCATGCCCGAGGCCGACATGGCTCCGCCGAAGCACATGGCGCAGATGATGAGCCAGATGGTGTTCATCATGCCGCCCATGCCGCGTGTGGCGACGAGCGATGTGAGCATGTCGCTGTCGGTGTGGAGCGAGGTGCTTCCACACAGGCTCTGCATGGCGGCGCGGAAGAGCGATGGGTCGATCTCCCTGAGCGCGTCGGCCTGCCAAATCATGGCGGCGCCCACGGCCAAGAGCGACGATAGGAAAAGCGTAATGATGGGCGGCACACGGCGGGCGATGAGCACACCTGTCAGCACAGGCACCGAGAGCAGCCACGGCGTGATGTTGAAGCGTTGGCTGATGGCCTGCGTAAATGTGTCGATGTCTTGCGCGTTGCTGCTGTTGGTGAGCAGACCGCCAATGGCGAAGAGAATGAGGGCGATGGCCATCGATGGCACTGTGGTGATGAGCATGTAGCGTATGTGCTTGAACAATGGCACGCCGAGGCTTCCCGATGCCAACGTGGTGGTTTCAGATAGAGGCGATATCTTGTCGCCGAAGTATGCGCCACTGATGATGGCTCCGGCCACCCATCCGTCGGCGAAGCCCTGCGCCCGTCCAATGCCCATGAGGGCGATGCCGATGGTGGCGATGGTGGTCCACGACGAACCCGTCATGACGCTCACCAAGGCGCATATGGCACACGTGGAGGCAAGAAAGATGTTGGGATGGATGATCTGCACGCCATAATACACAAGGGCGGGCACCACACCACTCACCATCCAAATGCCGCCAAGGGCGCCGATGAGTAGCAAGATGACCAAGGCACTCGACACGCTCGACACGTTCTTTGTGATGGCTTTCTCGAAGCTGGCCCAGGGCACATTGAGATAGCCCATGCCGATGAGCACGCAGAAGGCGGCCACGGTGAGCAGCGTTATTTGCGAGGCGCCGCTGAGGGCGTCGCTACCAAACGATTTGATGGTGGCGATGAGCATCGCCACAAGCACGGCGATAGGCAAAAGCGACAGCATCGCCGACGGTCGCTTTTTCAAAAGTTCTCCTTTTTTATTGCGGTTTTGAAACATGGTTGGTGGGTTTGTGTTGTAACAGAAACACTTCTCTGCTGCAAAGGTACAACAAAAATGGCCCACCGCCAAAGCGCGGCCCGAATAACTGAGGCGGGATTCCTTAGCCACGCCGGTCGTTCGTTATGCCCAAGCCAATCGCTCTTCATGCACAATGGCCTGTCAGGTCCGTCATTCCCAATGGACCTACAACGTCCATCATGTGGAAGAAGGCATGTCAGCGTCCGTCCCAAAGGATTCGCCAGCAGCCATTCCGTTTGCCTTCCAATCGTAGCAAATATGCACCCTTTGGCATGCCTCGCAGCGACACCACAGCCTGTTCGCCACGGGTCGATATCTGTCTCACCAGCTGACCATTCGCGTTATAGAGTCTCACGGTTCTCGTCCCACTGCCCGAAACCACGAGTCTACAGCCCTCGCGTCTCACGCCAAAGGCTTGCACGCCTTCTATCTGTGTGGGCGTGCCTCTGAAAAGGGTAACGAGATCGCCTTCGCGCTTCAGGCAATAAGAAGGTTCATCGGCATGTCCCAGCTCCACATCCACGCCCTCCCATTGCCCCATCACGATGATGCGATAGGTGTGGCCGTCGGCCCACGGTAGGTTGCCCTTG
>SAMEA3663179__coassemble_3137_pt1 | contig 3398 bp, 3 predicted proteins | sample SAMEA3663179__metabat2_low_PE_002 | metagenome-assembled genome bin SAMEA3663179 (sample SAMEA3663179) | pig gut metagenome | biome: pig gut; feature: pig-associated habitat; material: faeces | place: Denmark | collected 2012
GCAAGCGAAGCGACACCCTGGGTATTATCGTATTATCATTGGTACGCCCTGATTTAGCAGGGACGGGCTGAAAGCCCAACAAGCGCATAGCCCAGGGCAAGCGAAGCGACACCCTGGGTATTATCGTATTATCATTGGTACGCCCTGAAAGGGCAAAAGCATTAATCCTTAAATACATATTCCTTGTTGTATTCTACTCCATACGATTCTAAAAACTTTTGGTACTCATCTTGAAACGACATTTTTTTGTGATGTATGCCTTGATTCTTTACATATTCCAATGTCTTTTCGACGACGGACTGGCTGACGGAGAAAACACCATATCCATTCTGCCATGCGAATGTGCTATAATATGGTTCTATTGTTTTCATCCATCTACTACTGTTGCGTTTTACCTCCTCCACCACATGTGATATAGCAACGTCCTTTGACAATAGGAATAAAATATGTATATGATCGCATATTCCACCTACCTGTATTACTTTGCAGCCTGTGGCATTAACCAATTGTCCTATGTAGGAATGAATGCGGTCGAGATCGCTTTCACGGATAGGAGAGCTCGTGGTTTTGATGTGAAATATCAAATGTATGTAGATTTTGCTCAATGACTGTGCCATATTTATTACGCTTTTGCCCTTTCAGGGCGTTAATGGGTATATTGTTTGTATTTATACCCAGGGTGTCGCTTCGCTTGCCCTGGGCTATGCGCTTGTTGGGCTTTCAGCCCGTGCATTATCGGTGGTATCTCAGGGCAAGCGCTTGTTGGCTTTCAGTCCGCTTCGTTTGCCTTTATTGCACTTTGTGCGAGCGGTTAGGGGCGATCGGCGGGACGGGTGCCCCAGTTGGAGGGTTGGCTGCCCATTTGCAGTTCGAGCACGCCGCCGCGCATGATGTCGTCGTAGAGGAGGTACGACTTGGTGTAGCGGCGGCCATTGAGCTTGGCACCCTGCACATAGATGTTCTCAGCGCTGTTGTTGAGGGTCCTTATGGAGAAGCTCTTGCCGTGGGGGAGCTTTAGCGTGGCCTCGTCGAAGAGCGGCGACCCGATGATGTAGCGTCCGCCCGCCGGCTCCACCTGGTAGATGCCCATGGCCGAGAGGATGTACCATGCCGACATCTGCCCCACGTCCTCGTTGCCACAGAGGCCGTCGGGGTCGTCGCGATAAAGCTCCGTCATGGTCTGGCGCAGCAGGCGGGCGCCCTTCCACGGCTGCCCCACATAATTATATAGGTATAGCACATGGTGGCTGGGCTCGTTGCCGTGGGCATACTGTCCGATGAGGCCGGTGATGTCGGGCGAGGCGTTGGCCCCGAGGTCGCCCGTGACGACGAAGAGCGAGTCGAGCTTCGTGGTGAAGGCGCGCTCGCCGCCGAAGAGCTTCACCAGTCCGTGCACATCGTGGGGCACGAGCCAGGTGTACTGCCACGCGTTGCCCTCGGTGTAGTCGTCCATGCGGTGGTCGGCCGAGAAGGGATTGAACGGCACGCGGAACTGCCCCTTGCTGTCGACGCCGCGCATGAAGGTGGTGTGCGGGTCGAAATACTTGCGGTAGGACAGGGCGCGCTGCGCAAAGTGGCGTGCGTCGGCCTTCTTGCCCAAGAGGCGCGCCACCTTCGCCACACACCAGTCGGCCAAGGCATACTCCAGGCCCTTGGCCACCGTCTCGCGGCTCTCCTCCTTGTCGCAGGGCAGGTAGCCATACTGCTTGAGCAGGTCGAGGCCGCACTCATCGGCCAGCGCCGACTGCTTCATGGCCTCGTAGGCGCCCTCGCGGTCGGCCACATGGCCCTTGAGCACCATGTCGGCGAGGACGGGAATGGCGGGGTTGCCCACCATGCAGTTGGTTTCGCAGCCCATGAGGTGCCACACGGGCAGCTTGCCCTGCTCGCGGTAGATATGGATGAAGGTCTCGGCCATGTCGGGCAGGCGGTCGGTGTGGATGAGCGTCATGAGCGGATGGGCGGCGCGGTAGGTGTCCCAGAGCGAGAGCGTGGTGTAGTTGGTGAAGGAGCCGTGGTGCACCTCGCCATCGGCGCCACGGTAGTAGCCATTGACATCGGAGAAGACCGAGGGCGCCGTCATGGTGTGGTAGAGGGCGGTGTAGAAGATGCGTCGCTGCGTGAGGTTGGAGGTCTTGATGGTGACCCTGCCCAGCGCCTCGTTCCACGCCTTGTCGGCGAGGGCCACCTGGTTGCGGAAGTCCCATCCGGGCAGCTCGGCCTTGCGGTTGGCCTCGGCGTTGTCGACGCTGACGGCCGACAGTCCGACCTTCACCAGGAGCGGCTGCGACACATCGGAGGCGGTGATGAGCCATCGGCCGCTGTCCATCGGCTCAACAGTGACGGGCTGCGAGAACTCGGCGGCGAAGAACACCTTCTGATTGTTGGCCCATCCCTTGGAGAAGCGGTGGCCAGCGAGCGAGGTGGCGGTGACGCGCTCCACGCCGTAGTGGGTGGCCTTGTCCCACCCGATGCCCTGTGCGAGGTCGAGCAGGAGCATGGCGCGGTGGGTGTCGGCGCCGAAGGTGTAACGGTGGAAGCCGGCGCGCTGCGTGGCGGTGAGCTCCACCCACACGTTGGGCTGCTGGAGCTTCACGGCGTAGTAGCCGGGGCGCACGGTCTCGTTGGCGTGGTGGAAGAGGGCGGTGCGCTGCTGGGCGTTGGCCACGGGCAGGAAGGCGATGTCGCCGAGGTCGCCGATGCCGGTGCCGCTGAGGTGCTGGTGGCCGAAGCCGATGAGTACGGAGTCGGAGGCGTGGTAGCCGGAGCACCAGTCCCAGCCTCGTGTGGGCTCGGTGGGGCCGAGCTGCACGTAGCCGAAGGGCACGTTGGCGCCGAGGAACACGTGGCCGTGGCCGCCAGTGCCGATGCGTGGGTTGACGTATTGGGTGAGGGAGGTTGGCTCAGGTTGGGCGGCCCAGGATGATTGGGCGGGTTGGACGGGTTGGGCGAGCCGGGATGATTGGCCAGGCTGGACTGATTGGCCGTAGCCGACCAGGGTGCCGGCGAGGGCTATCCATAGCGTTGCGATACGATGCTTCATGGTTTGTAGGTTTAGGCGGTGGGGATGTGGCATGGTGGGCGCCCGTCCCCGCATTGCGGTAATTGGTCGTAAAAGTATAAATAAATAGCGAAACGGACAAGGATTCGCGAAAATAATCGTTCAGCGATTATAAAACCACACCAAGCAACGCAAACACTCGCTTATTCTTAAAGAACACGAGACTCGGCGAAGCCCCCACCGACCAACGGGAGGTAATGACGGCAGAGAGAAACACCATAGGTGTTTATTATCTCACGATGAATAGTTTTTTTTAGCCTCAGACGGCGTAACAACGAATTTATCGAATTAACTCTAAGTTTGCAGAAGAATGCGACGCAGTCGCATAAATGTTAAA
>SAMEA3663179__coassemble_4665_pt1 | contig 2738 bp, 2 predicted proteins | sample SAMEA3663179__metabat2_low_PE_002 | metagenome-assembled genome bin SAMEA3663179 (sample SAMEA3663179) | pig gut metagenome | biome: pig gut; feature: pig-associated habitat; material: faeces | place: Denmark | collected 2012
TCGGTATACCTTAATAATATAAGGTACACCTTTGGCTCGGTGATAACACACCCATGAACATCTACCGTTGCCTCATTCTTGACCGAATTGTGAAAGTTGCGAAGTTTCCCAGCGTCAAGAACAAAGCGTCAAGTAAACGCCTTTATCATATATATGATCCCCACTATCAAGACTCTTCTCATAAGCGTCTCTTCCCACCCTTTTGCGGACTTCTGCATCATTCAACGGCTACTAAAGCCGAATTCCACATATAATCCTTTGGCTTCGGATAAGGTTCACATTGCAAATTTAAGAAATCTTTTTGATATTGGTCAAGATTATGCAGAAAAAGTTTAGAATATTTTGCTGTTTGCAAAAGAGATGCGATAACCCGAGTTTAGATACTCAGAACAGAATCAGTGAGTCCCCGAGTTTCTCACGCCTGCTCTCACACGAGCCCGCTCCTTCTCATACCTTTTGTTGCCCCTCGTCTCACACGAGCCACAAGCATCTCTATCTGATCTTACCTTCCTAATTCACAAATATCTGTGCGTTTCGGTTCTTCTGTGCCCTCTGTGGGGGAACTATCCCGCTTGTTCTTTGGCGCCTATGATGCAAAGGTCGACTCCCACAGACGTTTGACAATGTTGAAGGTTGAATGCTGAATGTTCATTCAACACTCAACAAAATTCATTCCACATTCAACACTCCACATTCAACATTATAATTCACACAACCTGAAGGCGTCGGCGTCGTGGAGCACGGGAAACTGCTTGCGGAAGGCCATCAGGCGCGGCATGTTGAGCTGGGCCGTGGCCGACGATTCCTGTCCGTCGACACATGCGGCGAGCAGAGTGCCCTGAAAATCGACGATGGCCGAACCTCCATTGTAATTGACTTGCGCCTTGCCCACACGGTTCACACCAACCACATAACACTGGTTCTCGATGGCACGGGCACGCAACAGGAGGTCCCAGGCCTGACGGCGCCCCTCAGGCCAGTTGGCCACATAGAGCACCAGATCGTAGTCGTCGTGGTTGCGACTGAACACCGGGAACCGAAGGTCGTAGCATACCTGCAGCAGGATGCGCACGCCACGCCACTCTACAACAACACGATCACGGCCCGGCGTGAACGCCTTGTCCTCGCCCCCATAGGTAAAGAGGTGCCGCTTGTCGTAAAACGCAAGTTCACCGTCGGGCTTCACAAAGTAAAACCGATTGTAATAACGCTCACCCTCCCGGATGGCGATGCTTCCCGCCACCGCAGCTTGCGTGGAGGCCGCCATCGCCGCCATCCACCGCAGCGAACCGCCATCGCCCTCGGCAATGCCCTCGGGCTGCGTGGCAAAGCCCGTGGAAAACATCTCCGGCAACACAATGAGATCGGTAGGGCCAAGGTGCTCAATCAGTTGACTGATACGTTGGCGGTTGGCCTCGGGCTGCGCCCAGAGGATATCGGTTTGAAGAATGGTGATGTTCATACTTTGCGGTGTTGGGTTAGAAACTATCGTGTGGCGCGGGGAGCTATTCGTGTTATGCCTTCACTAACGCTGCCGCCACGCACACTTTACATGCTGCGTAAAGTTACAAAATACTCGTGACAGTAAGTATCAAGAAAGCGGAAAATATCATTCCAACAAGCCCATCAACTATCGACTCAACAATCCATTCTTCTAAACAAACCATCGCCAAGCCAACGGATTCATCACGCAAAAGTAACGCCACTCAACAAATTGGGAGGCAACGAATTAACCAGAAAAGAGCACAAAATAAGCAATAGCACAATAAAGCCACATGATTGGACGATTTAATCACACCATGGCGAGCCTATCTACGAAAAGAGCGCATGCCTTGGAGGTATGCGCTCTTTTCGTGAGGGGGATTAGTCGTCCCAAACGGTATTGACGGTATTCTGTTTGGCAAACTCGTTCTCCTCGTTATCTACCTGGACCATAGTGGATTGAACCTTATACACAGAACCGCTTCCAGCGAGCATGGGCTCTGTATCAATAGCCTTGGCTACAACGGCCGGCTTGGAATATTCTTTCTTCATCATTGGTTTTCGTTTATTATCTGATTATCACTTTCTTTCCATTCACGACATAAAGGCCTGGAGCAGCCTTGCCGACCACACGCTGCCCAATAAGGTTATAAAGGTCATGCGACTTGTTACGATCCACCTCCACGCCATCGATACCATCGGTAACGCCATCAAAACGGAAACCCTTGGCATTATGAGCGTCGGCAGAAGGAACGGCCAAATAGGCCAACCCATCCTTCACCTTAAAGGCGCCACCCTCCTCGGCTCCCCAATAGAAGCCCAAGCCTTGCTTGGTGGAGTAATTATTATAGGCCAACTTATAATACTTGTAACCTGTCTCGGGCTTGAATTCGCCCCCCCCAACCGGAGCTGGCTTGAGCATATTGCCCGAGAGGTTAACCTCATAGGAACTCTTAGCGTAATAATAAGAAGCCGTATCTGACTTGCTCTTCAGCAACACACCTGTGTTGGCAGGAACATAACAACCATTGACCTCGCCATTCTCACCAACTGAAGCGTCGGCAACCGCATAGCTTGCCGGTGCTACAGGAATCGGCGATATAATGCAATTCTCCACCTTCAAGCCAGCAACTACTAAATCTTTGCCAACAAACACCACATTCCTCGTTGAGCTAAAAGTAGCATAACGTGTGCTATCCGAGTCTATGGCTTTGAAACTTACAGTACGAGGAACAGAGGTGCAATAACCCGAATAA
>SAMEA3663179__coassemble_13544_pt1 | contig 1552 bp, 1 predicted proteins | sample SAMEA3663179__metabat2_low_PE_002 | metagenome-assembled genome bin SAMEA3663179 (sample SAMEA3663179) | pig gut metagenome | biome: pig gut; feature: pig-associated habitat; material: faeces | place: Denmark | collected 2012
ATATTTCTTTGCGCTGATCACTTCATTCACTTTGGCTGGATATTCCGTAACATCTGCACCAGAGATACCTATGTTAGAATGACCGCACATTACCATATCCACATTTTGAGTTCGCTCCATTATGCCTTTCAAGCAATGTTCGTCGTACAATTCATCATCAGAATCAACAAACATCACCCATTCGCCTTTAGCCAACCGTAAACCAACGTTACGAGCTGCCGACAAACCTTTGTTCTCTTGATGAACTACTTTAACTTGAGCATGACTCTCAGCTACCTGATCGCACAAGAATCCCGACTTATCTTTACTACCATCATCTACAAGAATGATTTCGTAATTTCTAAAAGTCTGGCACAATATGCTTCTCACACAAGAAAGCAAGAACGGTTCGACATTATATACAGGAACTATGATAGATAATAAAGGCAACATATCAAACGGATTAGCACTTTTGCAATTTTACTCACTCCCACATCCCCATGACCTTTTCGATGATGGGGGCCATGTCGTAGTATTTGTATTCGGCGAGGCGGCCACCGAAGATGACGGAGGGTGAGAGGGTGGCGGCCAAGGCGCGGTAGCGGTCGGCCAGGGCGTTGTTGGCCTCGTCGTTGACGGGATAGTAGGGCTCCATGCCAGGCTGCCACTCGGTGCTATACTCGCGACTGATGACGGTGTGTGGATTGTCGTAGACCTGCTGGCCGAACTGCTCGAAGTGCTTGTGCTCGATGATGCGGGTGTAGGGCACGGCGGCATCAGTGTAGTTTACCACGGCGTTGCCTTGGTAGTTGGGCTGCGGCTTCACCTCGGTCTCAAAGCGCACGGTGCGGAAGTTGAGATGACCGTAACGATACTCGAAGAACTCGTCGAGCTGGCCGGTGTAGACGATCGTCGGCGCCATCTGCTCCCAGTGGGCGCGGTCGTCGAAGAAGTCGGTGTTGGTACGGGTGTCGACGCCCTCCAGCAGTCCGTCGATGAGGCGGTTGTAGCCTCCCACGGGAATGCCTTGGTAGAGGTCGTTGAAATAGTTGTTGTCGTAGACCAACCGCACAGGCAGTCGCTTGATGATGAAGGCGGGCAGCTCGGTGCACTGGCGCCCCCACTGCTTCTCGGTGTAGCCCTTGATGAGGCGCTCGTAGATGTCGCGGCCGATGAGCGCGAGAGCCTGCTCCTCGAGGTTGCGCGGCTCGGTGGCTCCCTCGGCGCGCATCTTCGCTAGGGCCTCGGCACGCTGCTCCTCGATCTTGGCGGCGGCCTCCTCGGGTGTTACCACGCCCCACATCTGGTAGAACGTGTTCATGTTGAACGGCAGGTTGTAGAGCCGTCCCTGGTAGTTGGCCACGGGCGAGTTGGTGTATCGGTTGAAGGGCACGATGCTGTTGACAAAGTCCCACACGCGCTTGTTGGAGGTGTGGAAGATGTGGGCGCCATACTGGTGGACGTGGATGCCCTCCACATCCTGGCAATAGACGTTGCCGCCGAGGTGCGGGCGCTTGTCGATGACAAGGCAGCGGGCGCCTCGTTTATGGGCGAAGTGGGCGAAGGTGGCACC